>WOR8_10002371_pt1 | contig 30588 bp, 23 predicted proteins | sample DeeMarSeWOR38_10_FD_19890 | JGI IMG/M metagenome (IMG submission 19890) | reverse complement strand
TTTTTCGTCCTGCCGGTAAACGAACTTTTCGGTATCCACTGTGGTTTTTTTCAGCTCGAGCTTACCTTCATTCATCGAGCCGCTGGATCGAATGCTTGACTGACCTTCCATTTGGGTATTTGGTGTAAGGATTTTGAGATTTTGCAGCAACGAGGTGAGTTGTTGTAGATTCAGGTTGCCGTCCAGATCGAGATCGGCTGCATTCGGCAGCCCGTTTGCCGAGTTTAAGGCCAGATGTGCTGCAGTAAATTTAACGCTGGCAAGGGTTGATTGAATGTTTACCACCGGTCGGGTAAAGGTGCTGCTTGTGAAGGTGTTGTTGGGGGTGACGTCTGTGTTGATGTCGGCGTGGACATTCTGCTTGGGAAGAATGCTCTTGTTGTTGCGATTTAATACAAAGTCTTTGACATCGACATTTAATTTTGCGGTACTGATATTTTTGGCTTTTTCATTAAATGCAAGGTTCAGATTCAGCCTGCCTCCGCCATCCCACTCCTTGATCTGGATGAATTTGCGTAACTCTTTCAGCGCTGCTTGGAGATCGGCTGAGAGGTCGACCCGCATATTGCTGAGGTCACCCTTACCATTTGCGTTTAAAAATGCTGATGTTAGAGAAAGATTTTCCAGCTTCAATCCCTCTGAGCCTTTCTTACCCCGGGCGTCTATGGTAACGGGCTTGTCCCAGGAGAGTTTCTTACCGTTGCTCATCCCCTGCAATTGGTCGATACTGGCCTTGGCATCGAAGGAGGTCACATCCTGGGATGTTTCAACATTTGCGGAGAGATCTAATTTGCCCTGAGACAGCCGGGTACCCTCGCGAAGCTGCAACGTGGTGGGCAGCTGGCTAAATACTTCCGCCAGATTCACTTTTGCATTCCCTGTAAACTGACGTTGTCCACGACTATCCATGCGTCCTTTAGCCGACCCGTCTGCAAATGAGGAGCGAAAGTCCAGTTTATCCAACGATAACATATCGTTGGATTGGATGGCATCGACATCAATGGACACTCCCTTTAAGACAGGTGTGTCCTTGCCCAATGGTCCGCCCCACATTTTAAGTTCATCGATGGCCATGCGGCTTGATAAATGCAGACGCTCCGATGGTTTACCGGTAAGCGAGATCTGAGCATTCAATCGACCTTTGCCCAATGGAATTCCGGCGCGTGAGGCCGCGATTGCCAAGATATCTTCCAGTTCCCAGTTTTCAACAACCACTTTTGAATCCGCCTGGATTTTTTCGATGTTCAATGGATCATCTGGCGAGAACGCCAACGTTCCTTCGCCGGATGCTCGGCCGCTTTTGTCACCGGATTCGGTTGAAAAACGGTAAGTTAAAGGATTTTCTGGTCCGGAAGCATCCAGCACGAGATCGAGATCTTTAGCGACCGTTTTTTCTCCCTGTTTTTCCTGCACGGTATAAATTGATCCCCCTGAAATCACGAGTTTTCCGTAAAAGGCCGGCAACGCCACCTTGCCGGTTTCTGCGGGTATCCCCTTGGGTTCAGGTTCGGGAGCCGGCGTTTCAGGTTTTTGATCTGCTGTTTTTTCCGCAAGATACACGTATACATCAGGGTCGGTAATTTCGACGGTCCCAAGGTTGTCCATTTTTGTGATCAACCCGAAAAGACCTTTACTGGTCTTAAACCCGGCAACTTTGACAAGCAGATCATCCTGTCGGTTATCATAAATTATTCCCTTGCCCTCGATACCGCTAAACCAGCCTAATGACCATGCTTCCAGCTGAAGCTGCCCCGGTAATCGCTGATTTATCTGCTGAAGAACAAATGGCTTCATCATATGGCTGGATACCATGCCGGGCAAGAGGGCAACGATGATGACAGCCACTGCAAGTAGACTTGCCAGAATGCCAATTACGATGTGTGTTTTTTTCATAGCGTTTGTGCAGAGATTGAAACGGCTTATCCCTGCCCTTTCAAAGTAGTAGGTAATCGCGAGATTTCGAAAACCGCAAAGCAAGCGCTTCTATTTAAAATGGTTTTGGTATTTGCAAATAATCAGATTAAGAATAACCTATTTAACCGCGGAAACACAAAATTTTTGAAATTTCCTTTTCGTGCTTAATCTATTTAATTAGTTCGGTTTGTCCGGGTTAGGGAATAACAGAATGATAGCAAGACCGTGGCTTTCCAAATTCTTGGGCGATCAATCTTATAGTAATATTACAACAGAAATGAGTTTTGTCGATAGGTTAGAACGGCTTTGGCAGGAATACGCATGAAACCGGCTCTAAACTTTATCCGGTGCGATCTCTACCAGGCAGCTGTTGGAAGGAAAAGCGCCACATGGAGATTTCTCATCGCGTGTGAGCACATTGACGCAGCCGCCGTCATCAACTCCGGTGGCATCCGGTTGATACCAGGCTCCTGCATCCAAGCTGGTTACACCGCGCAGGATGCGATCGGTAACCCTGGCGATGGAGCGGAGTTTACCGCGTTGATTATAGACCATTACGGGGTCACCGTTGGAAATACCGCGGACTTCGGCGTCGGCAGTATTTATCCAGATGGAATCATCGCTTTTTTCTTTTAAATGGAGAATGTTATCAAACTGTGAATTAACCCGTGTACGTGCATGAGGGGTGACAAGCTGAATCGGATATTTCTCAACCAGTGGATCTGTTGGACCTTCCCATGGTTCGATATATTTGGGAATTGCCGGAATCTGATCATTGTTCATCGCGGCAATTTGATTGCTAAAGATTTCGATTTTCCCTGACGGCGTCGAGAATGGATTCGACTCCGGATCCTCTACTTGCTTGCGTAAGGCTACCCATGGTTCCTTGAGCTCTATTCTATGGGCCTCCTTGCGTTTGAATTCGGCGTACTCCGGAAGTTCCGGTGTCGCATCCACAAATGCATTCAACCATTGCCGGTCAGATTTTGAATTATAGTTGTCCAATCCGAGGCGGGCAGCCAACTCCGAGAAAATGGCTAAATCGGAGCGCACACCGGCCGGTGGTTCAATTACCTTGTTCATACAAATATAGTAAGGGCCGCCGAGCCAGGGCAGGCCGATATCTTCTTCTTCAAAAAAATGGGAAACCGGCAGAACGACATCGGCATAGCGAGCGGTGGGTGTCATAAACAGCTCATGGGCGACAATGAAATCCGAAGCTTCTAACGCTTGAACGCCTTTATTAACATTTAGAAATTGATTTATTAGATTGCAGCCAACGATATACAACAGCTTATAATTACTTGAAAAACCGCCCGATTTTCCTTTAAGTAACGCATCATAGACCTCGGCAACGTGTACCGCCGGAAAACGATCTGCTGACACCGGAAACGATAGCGCCAGATTACCCAAATCCATGCGATCGGTTCCGCCGGCGACATGGCCACCGACAATCCCGATGTTTCCGGTGATTGCCGCCAGTGTTATGGCGGCGCGATGAAACTGTTCGCCGCATGCGGTGCGTCCGGGAGCCCAACCGGTGCAAAGCGCGGCCGGTTTGCGGTCGGCATACTCCCGGGCAAGAGCTTGGATTTCGATGGCCGGAACACCGGTTATTTCTGCTGCCCATTCGGCGTTCTTCGGCGTTCCGTCATCCTCTCCCATTACATAGGATCTAAATTTTTCAAACCCAAATGTGCAGCGCTCGACAAAGTCATGATCATATAAATTTTCGGCAATCATGACATAAGCCATTGCAACCAGCATGGCGGTGTCGGTACCGGGCTTGATCGGGATCCATTTATCTGCAAAGGATTTGGTCGAATTGCTTAAACGCGGATCTACTGAAATGATTTTTATTCCCTTTTTTTGGGCCGATGAAAGGTAAGACGCGGTATAAGGACTGAAACGTGAAACCAACGGGTTCCAACCCCACAGGATGATCAAATCAGAGTAAAGCAGATTATCGCGGCTGTTGCCTGTATATCCGGTTCCGAAGGTGGTACGGGACGCAAAGCCGGCGCCCTCCATGGACGTGCTGCCCCAGACTCTGGTACACCCACCGAATAGATTAAAAAAATGCTGGGCGGCATGTCTAGTTCCGTGCAAGACACTCTCGTTACCGTAATAATCCATCAGGAAAATGGATTGTGGTCCGAAAGACTCTTTAACGCGTGTCAATTCAGCGGCAATTGTTTTCAACGCCTCATCCCACGACACCGGTTCAAACCGACCGCTGCCGCGCTTTCCGGTTCTCTTTAACGGTTGTGTCAGCCTTTGCGGAGAATAGACGACATGTTTTTGGGATAATCCTCGGATACAGGCGTTTAAGCCAAACTCACCGTTTTTGTCCGTTGTAATCCAAGTGATTTTACCATTGGCCACGTGCACCCGCAACAAACACCGGGCCCCGCAGTCATATGAGCATGTGGTGGTGATCACGTTTTCGGCATCTTGGTGGTTGACGTTTTTTGTCATGGATGCGTTATCTCCGAAATTTTGTTAAAAAGCAAAGGAACTTATGCGTCGGGCTCAATAATCGAATCCCGATGATTCTGCATCATTACAGTTTCGGTAAAACTCCACTCCACGCCTGCTTGAAGCTGAGCATGGACAGATAGATACAGCTATCCGGATAGGTGTCGTGCAGCATTTTTAAATTTTCATGAGGATCAAACCCTTGTGCTCGTTCATCTTTCGGCCTGCGCACGCTTTTGTAAAGCAGATCCACATTCGATGACATCCAGGCTTCGATAACGACGGTGGTTTTATATTTTTCGAGCAGATCCACATTGGAATCATTCGCGATGACCGGCTGGGTAATCACGAATTTCGCTCCGGCGTCGATTTTTTGTTCTAATCGATCCGTTTCAAATGAGATTGGATTGTACTGGTTGAATGCAGCGCCGGTAATAAACATGCCGGCGTATTCGGAATTGATGTAACGAATTAGATCGATGGAGGTTGCAATGCTTTTGGTTCCGCCGATACTTGCCGGATCGAGTTTAGGCAAACGTGGTCCACCATCGCCCCTGATAACGAGCAGGTATCTTATTCCCATTTCCGCGGCCGCATTTAAATATCCGTTCAGTTCTTCTTTGGTATGAAAGGTATTTAAATTCAGAACAATCTTTTCCGGATCAATTCCAAGCTCATTAAAGCCAATTGATTCCAGTGCGCTGTAACGCGGCTGTCCCATGGGATTGTCCGGGATCGTTACACCACATCCTGAATCCATTATTCTACGGTATTTATCCGCAAAAAGATTCATCTGCTCCTCGAAGCGGTCCGGAACAGCGCGCCGAGGTGTCAGAATTTCAATAAGATAAGGGACAACAAACATTTTTTAAAATCCTTTTTACTTCATCTTTGAGCACCTTACCCATGGTATTTCTTGGAAGCTCGTTAACAAATGTGATCTCCTTGGGACATTTCCAATCATGAAGATGTTTTTTACAGTATGTTTTGATATCATCAGGGTTGATGTTGACATCCGATTTTTTTACTACGGCAGCAACCACCTTTTCGCCCCATTTTTGATCCTCAATACCCACCACGGATGATTCAACCACACCTTCAATCTGATTGATCACAGCTTCAACCTCCTTGGGTGAGATATTTTCTCCGCCTGAAATAATAATGTGTTTGATGCGGTCGGTAAGGTAATAGTAGCCGTCTTCATCAACGTTACCCAAATCTCCGGTTCTAAACCAGCTTTGTGTAAACGCGTTTGCCGTTTCCTCGGGTTTGCGCCAATAGCCCGTTGTGACCGCAGGGCCCTTCAGCCAAAATTCACCGGTTTGGCCTCGTTTTACATCGACGCCTGTCTCCGGTTCCACGATTCTGACGTCCAATGCAGGCAGCGGTATGCCAATAGATCCCGGTTTACGTATTCCTCTGACGGGGTTGGAAAAATTCATGCCTGTTTCAGACATACCCTCACGTTCAACCGGCTCCTTTCCGAACACATCGCGGATTCGCGCAAAATCCCGGGCTAAAAGCGGCGCCGAGCCGGAAGTCCATAGGCGCATGTGGCTGAAGTCCAGTTTTTTGTCTCCAATCGTATCTAACAATTTAGCATACATCGAAGGTACGGCCATAAATACCGAACATACCCAAGGGCCCTGATTTTGACTCAAAACATTGACGACCTGCTTTGGTGAGAATTGATCCAACATGAGCACATGGGAGCCAGCGATTAAGCAGGTGTGCAAGGCAAAACACAGTCCGTGCACATGAAACAACGGGAGCGCATGGCAGAGCACATCCGATGCCTCAATCTCCCAAATTTTTATAATATTTCGAGCATCATGAACCAGATTTTTGTGGGTGAGAACCGCTCCTTTTGGATTTCCCGTTGTTCCCGAGGTATAAATTATGAGCCCGGCGTCATCGGGTGTGATGTCAATCCCGGGCGGCAGTTCAGAATCGGATCGAAAAAAATCGATCTCCTGATACGGTTTTTGGGTATCGATAATCAACGTGCTGAGCTTCGAATCAATTTCCTGAACAAGTTTGATGCTGTCAGCTTCTGACAGGATAAGCTTTGCCTCTGCGTCCTGAAGTAAATATTCCAATTCGGATTTCTTAAAACCCGGATTCAAGGGAACTGCGATGGCACCTATTTTTTGAAGTGCAATATGAGCCACGACAAAAACCAGTGATTTTTTGATGAACAGGATGACCCTGTCTCCTTTTTCGACTTCCAAATTTAAGAAACGATTAGCCATCCGGTTTGAATCATGATCCAATTCACGATAGGAGAGCTCTGTTTCTACTTTGCCGTTTTTCAGAAACGTCAATGCCGGTTTGTCACTACGGGTTGTAAAGGATTCCGTAAAACAGTCCTTTAAAGTTTCATCTTCCATTTTTGCCTCTACATCTTCTATAGAGTCATAATTGTGATTTTTTTGCATTTTTTAATAAATAGCAAGTAAAATCCGTAATGTATAACACCCTCATGACCTCTAACCAATCATTTTGTTTGGAAGCCATAGCGCCAGTTCCGGCCAAATACACACACAGATAATTACAATAAATTCAATGACCACAAAAGGTATGACGCCCAACAGCACGTGGGACATGGGAACATCGGGCGCGATGTTTTTTACTATGTAAAGGTTCAGACCCACCGGGGGTGTTACCAACCCGATCTCAAGATTCACCGTCATGATAACCGCAAACCAAATGGGGTCAAATCCCAACCCCTGAATAATGGGCAGCAGAAGCGGTGCCACCATCAGGATAACTGCAGCCGGAGGGATAAAGCACCCCAGGATCAACAGCAAGATATTAATCAATACGATAATGCCCCATTTTCCCAGCGGAAGCTTTAAAATCAATTCCCCCATGGTCTGGGTTGCGTATAAGTCGGAAGAGACATATGCGAATAACAGGGCGGATGCCATGATCATTAATATCATACTGCTTTCGTTTAAGGCCTTTATGAAAATTTTCCAAAGCTGTTTGGGTTTGTAGATCTTATAGATCGTCATCACAAAAATAAGAGAAAGCACTGCACCCAAACCCCCGGCTTCGCTGGGGGTTGCCCATCCTCCATACAGGGAACCCATGATTCCGATAATGATTAAGACAAACGGCAATACTTTGATCAGTGACGTAAAGCGGTCTTTCCAGGAAAAAGATTCCCGCAGGGTCTGGTCCCGAATATAATACATATCCCCAGGTTTGGCGGGAATCAGTTTGCGGTAAAAGAAAACGCCTCCGACCCATATACAGCTGAGAAGAATTTCGAGAATACCCGGAAGAACCCCGGCAATAAAGCACTTGCCGATGGATGTCTCGGTGGCCACGCCGTAAAGTATCATGGTGACACTGGGCGGAATCAGAATACCGAAGGTTCCGGCATGGGCAATTAATCCTGTACTCAGGGCGGGTGAATAGCCGCGCTTTCGCATTTCCGGAATTCCGATGCCGCCAATAGCCGCCGCGGTTGCCGGACTGGAACCGCATAGCGCCGCGAAGATTCCGCAGCCTATCATGTTGGCGATACCAAGGCCTCCTGGTATTTTATATAGCCATTTGTGCAGGGTTTCGTACAAATCTTTGCTTGCATCCGATTCAGCAATAGGGGCGCTGAGAAGAATAAAAAGCGGTATTGCCAGAAGGGCAAAGCTATCCATGCTGCCGTGCAGCACGTAGGGAACCGTTTCCAGGAGGTGGGGGGAGAAGATAAGAATAAATATAATCGAAATACCGGCTAATCCAGCCCATATGGGAATGCCTGAAATCAACAGCGCAAATGCGCTGCCAAACAGAAGAATCGCCAGGACGATTTCATTCATTGGCGGCCTTCCTTTCCCTGTTATCTATTGAAGGTATTCCGCTTTTTGTCTCCCCCCGGGTCGGTTTCAGCCTCAGGAACTTCAATGTCCCTTAGCTCAAAACGCGCAGCTACCGTGCTCAGGTCACCTTTTTTCAGATTCATTATTTTATCCCGGATGTACACGATATATTGCAAAAAAAGCAGTGTCATTCCAAGGGGGAGAAAAAAATACGGAATCCACAATGGCGGTCCCCAGAGTGATTCTGAATGCTCATTTCGCACCACGGATTCCCACCACATGGGCCATGCATACCATGCAAGAATGGCGGCAAAGATGCAGGATATTATGGAGACGACAATCAGGGTAATTTCCCGGGTTCTGGGAGATAAGTGGATAACCAACAAATCCACGTTGAGATGATGTTCATTTTTCTGGACGAACGGTGCTCCGGCAAAAACCGTAAATATCAGCAAAAACACGGATGCTTCTATTTGCCAGATTGTCGAAATACCCAGTATTTTTCTGACAAGGACAGCTTCCGTAACGATAACCGCCGCGCTGACCAGGCATAAAGCAGCGGTCCAGCCGGTTATATACGTTAACACATCGATTACTCGAGTTAAAATTTTGCCAAGCAGTTTCATGATTACGGTTTCACTTAATATTGAATATTGTCGATTGAAAATTGAATATTTAAGGTATTCTGTCGATTGTAAATGATAATTAACTAATGCATCGGCGGTGTGACGCTTCGGATTGGCAGATTATCCGTATCGGAATGTTCAGTCGTCTGTTGGGGGTTGAAAGTTAATTCGGCCAAAGGCTTTGACGGCTTCTAAAAACGTTATTTGGACGGGAATAAACAAGCTGTCCAATAACCTCGAAAAACTCGGAAATTAACTCTCCGTTGACGGGGGAGGGTTAAGGGGGTGTGATCCCCTCCCGTCAAGGGAGGGGAAAACGAGTTGTTGGACAGCCTGGTAATCCCGCCCCTATAAAAGAGACGGTCTTCTTTTTTACAACGGACAACTAACCACAAACAACCGTCATCGAACCGGAAGGCTCGATCATTTCATGGCTTCAGTGGCAAGATCAAGCAGCTCCTGCCCACCGTCCACGGTTTCCGCATAGTTTTTCCAAGCCGTCTCCTGGGCAAATTTCAGCCATGTATTAAATTCGGCTTCGTTCATATAATGGATGTCAACACCGGCTTGGGAGTATGCTGCAACCAGGTCGTCCACCAGGCTTTTGAAATTCTCGTAAATCCAGTTTTCATGCATCCACTCCGCTACCTCCATAAAGATTTTTTGCTGCTCCGGAGTGAGTCGGGCCCAGGTCTTTTCCGAGATACATAGATTTTCCGCCATATACCAGATAGAGTAATCTCTGGGAGCATTTATATATTTGAGCACCTCATAAAGCCGATAGGATACAAAAGATGCGGAGGATGTCAGCATGGTATCGATGACGCCGGTGGACAGTGCATGATAGGTCTCCGAGGACGGCATGCTGGTAATTGACGCACCGGCCTCGCGCAGCATAAATTCAAACTTTTTTCCGGCGGCCCGCAGTTTGGTACCTTTCACATCGGCCGGTACTTTTATTTGCCTTACCTTGCTGCCGAGTCCGCCGTCAAACCAAGCCCATACCAGATTTCGAACGCCGTTGGCCTCCATTAGAGTGTCGATTTTTTTTCCGATGGGTTTGTTTCTCCAGGTGAGTCCCTGTTTGATGTTGGCCACCGAACAGGGCATTAATGTGATGGACAGCTGGGGTACTTTGCCGGATGCATAATCCAAAGGAAATACAGACATATCCAGGCCACCTTTGCGCAAGGCATCCCATTGTTCCCGCGCTTTGTACAACGATTGGGCCGGGTAGTTACGGAATTGAATTTCTCCGTTGGTTCGTTTGGTGACCATATCGCCGAATACCAGACCCATCTTATCCCGGACATCGCCGGCCGCAAATTGATGAGAAACTTTTAACGTCATGGATTTTGCGCAGGAAGTTTCGGCTTGAATAAAAATCAATGCTAAGGCCACGGCTAAAATGGTGCATGAATACAGTAAAAATTTCTTTGACCTCATGTGAGCCTCCTTTTTTTGTGGTTTAAGCCAATAATTTCCGACTTTAGCAACCATGGATTCTTGCCCCATCCAACTACCGATCAATTGTGAGATGCCTTAGATGCTAGGTCCGGTTCCAGTGATACTGCAAAATTGGAGCAGCCCAGTTTTACGTTAAGTAATGAGTTTCAACACCTCCCTTCGTATTTTTCTCACTTCACAGTGGTTTCATCGTGCTTTTTCAATTGATATGAACCTTCCCGCAATGTCAAGCATTATTCCGGGCAGAGCCACCAAAATTTCGACAGTTTATTCGCCGCTAGACTTCGCTTTCCTTATTTTTGTATGCTGTACAAAACCCATACCTAAATTAATAATCTAAAGCTGACGTCTTGTGGCTAACTCATATTGCATCTCTTGATTGATTCAAATTTATGATTAGTCTTGGTATTGATGGATAAAAAATTAAATCCCCATCTTTTCAGTCAGCGGCCCTGCACAGATCTCGGTGATTGTTAAACCCGTTAACAGCTCGAGCAAAGCTTCTATGCTCGCAGCAAACGGTGATGTGCACGTTTGGTAGGTGAACGATGAACGCTGAGCCGCTAATCGAATTCAGAAATGTGACCAAGAGGTTCGGGAGCCGCACAATTCTTGATCGGGTCAACTTTACCATATATGAAGGCGAAGTCACGACCATAATCGGTAAAAGTGGTGTCGGCAAAAGCGTGCTGCTCAAACATATCATCGGGTTGTTGAAGCCGGATGTAGGCAGTGTTTTAATCCGCGGGAAACCAATTGAAAACATGCGCAGGCGCGAGTGGAATGATTATCTTGGTCGGATCAGTTACATGTTTCAAAGCAATGCGCTCTTTGATTCTATGACGGTATTTGAAAACGTTGCGCTTCCCCTGCGTGAAAACACCCAGCTGAACAAAAAGCAAATATACCAAAGGGTAATGGAGCGTCTCGAGCAAACCGAGCTTTCCGATGTGGCACACAAGCATCCTGCCGAGCTTTCCGGCGGGATGCAGAAACGCACAGCCCTGGCACGCGCGCTGATTACGGATCCCGAGATCGTCCTATTTGATGAACTCACCACCGGCCAGGATCCAGTCCGACGAAATGCCATTCTCGGAATGATTGCCGAATATCAAAAGAGATTCGGATTCACTGCCGTTCTAATCAGTCATGATGTCCCCGATGTGTTTTTTATATCTAATCGGGTGCTTGTGTTGTATGATACACACCTCGTATTTCAGGGTACTCCTGAGGAGCTATACAATTTTGACCATCCGTTCTATGATGAAATTATCCACAGTATTTTGAGCCTGCAGGACGAACTAACCGGGCTCCATTCTAGACGCCAGTTTAAGGTCCGATATCAAAACGATCTGGGTCGTAAACAGGCGCACAAAAACTACGCGGTTATCCTTTTTACGCTTGAGGATCTTGATGTAATTACGGAGAATTTAGGTCACACCGCTGCCCAGAAGAGCATCCGGTCCATGGGTGCTTACATCAATAGACATTTCGGTGTCGTTGGCGGTTTTTCCACTCGACGCAGCATTAACCAATTCTTTACCGTCCTACCTTTCTCCGATCTGGATGAAGCTGAACGTATGCTGGAAGAATTTGCGCGAGATTTTCAAGACAACGGGCTGGCCAATATCTTAACGGCAGCGAAAACCGTAAATCCATCGGTGGATTGTTTTGAATTCTCCATTTTTGCCGGTTTAGCTCGCGGCAATCCCGATGTCGAATTGGAATCCATAATGGAATTTGCCGAATTTCAACAAAAGCCGATTGCCCAGTTTACCTGCACTATACCACTAAAGAACTGATCTTCACTTGCCTTAAACCAAAATTCGCAGCGGATAGCGAATGATTCTTAATAGACACGCAAAGCCGCGAGATCTGTCGGTTCTGGTTGACTGTCGAATCACAGAATGCTTTAAGCCTGTTTGGAAGGGAGACAATTTCACTTATGACAAATACAATAACAGTTGATGATCTTCGTGAATTTGCCGAAAGATTTGTAAACGACGAACCTCGACGACTGGGGACCAACGGCTGGTGGCAAACGCCGTTGTTGGCGACAGCTCCAATTGACTCACGATTTGAGAAATTGCCCCGAATCGCTGCGGACGATCATCTTCATCCGCGGGATCTTCTGACGACCGCAAAATCGGTGATTGTTTTCTTTATTCCCTTCCAAAAAGTACTGGTGAAGGAAAATAAAGCGGGTGACCGCCCTTGCCGGAACTGGGGAATTGCCTATGTTCAAACCAATGACCTTATCGGCCGATTGAGTCAGGGGCTGGGAGATTTACTGTCTGAAAACGGTTTCAAATCTGGTCTTACTCCGGCTACTCACAACTTCGACGAAGCCCGCTTGATGGCGCGTTGGTCTCATAAACACCTGGCTTACTTGGTGAACTTGGGACGGTTTGGGATTCACCACATGCTGATTACACCGATGGGGTGTGCCGGTCGGCTGGGAAGTCTGGTGAGTGAAATTGATTTAGGAGCTCACCCGCTGATTGATACGGAGGAAGCCTGCTTGTTGAAAGCCGGCAAGGAATGCGGCCAGTGCATAAAGGCCTGCCCGGTGGAAGCCCTTAGCGAATCTGGATTTGAACGGCGGAGCTGTTGGGATCGTCTCAACGATAATCGTCATAATTTAGACTATTTATTCGATCTACCGGATTCAACCCATGTATGCGGAAAGTGTGCGGCCTTGATGCCATGCAGCTTCAAAAATCCGGTAGCCCACATGAATAAAGACACCAGTTAATTAGCCACAGACCCACACGGACAGACACAGACAAGGGTCTAATTCCCCGTCGCTGGTTGCGATAGACTACCTTTTTTCTATAAGCCGATACCGTGGTCAGCTCTGCTGCGGGGGGCCTTCATTGCCGGGCAATTCCTACCTCGTTATTGTCTCGATGAACGCTGCTGCAATCGGTTCGGAGGAACCGTGATCGTCGGGATGTTGCTCTTTGGACTTGCGCAGAAATTTTTATGTTCTAGTTCTACACGGCTATTTCCATTTGTCTCTGGTACAACTGACTATATAAACCGCCGCGCTGCATTAATTCCGAGTGGTTGCCAGTTTCTACGATTCGACCGCGATCGAGAACAATAATCTTATCAGCGTTGCGGACCGTGCTCAGCCTGTGGGCAATAACTAAAGCGGTGCGTCCCTCTAATACTCTTTCTAAAGCCTGCTGAATTAAATATTCTGCTTCGGCATCCACAGATGAGGTGGCTTCATCCAGTATTAGAATGCGGGGATCGGCCAATATAGCCCGCGCAAGGGCAAGGCGTTGTTTCTGCCCGCCGCTCAGCTTCACCCCCCTCTCTCCGATTTCGGTGTCATACGCCTCTGAAAGCTGCATGATGAAGTCATGAGCGTTAGCGGTTTTGGCAGCCGCCATCAAATCTTCTTGAGTGGCATCCGGTTTGCCGTATAGGAGGTTTTCGGCAATGGTATTATTGAAGAGAAATGAATCCTGTAGCACCACGGCTATCTGACGGCGCAATGACGATAGCCTGATCTTTCGAAGATCACAACCGTCAACAGTGATTCGCCCCTGGACAGGATCATAGAAACGGCAGATCAAATTGGCTATACTGGTTTTTCCCGCTCCGCTGGGACCTACCAGGGCGACCATTTCTCCCGGATTCATCCGGAAATCAATGTTGTGTAAAACTTTATCCCCTGTTCCGTAACGGAAGTACACCTGATGAAACCTCATGTCGCCTTTCACAGCCGGCAAATCAATGGCGTCCGATGCATCCCTGACTTCCGTGGTCTCGTCCAGCAGCTCAAAAATGCGTTCACCGGCTGCGATAGCTTCCTGGAAGATGTTGTCTACCTCGGTGAGACGATTAATGGGTTCATAAAACGACGTGATATATGCTAGAAATGCAACCAAAGTTCCCAGCGACATTTGGCCGTGCACAACCATTACCGACCCTACTCCCAACACAATGACGGCGCCCATGGCTCCCAAAAAGCGTATAGCTGGAAAAAAGACCGACCAGTAACGAATTCCTCTCACCCGGGCGCGATAATAGCGTTCACTTTCAGTCGTAAAGCGCCGACGTTCCATTTCTTCCCGGGCGAAAGCCTGAATCACGCGGATACCGGAAAGATTGTCCTGGAGTTTGGCATTGATGTCACCCAACCGGGCGCGGACACTGCGATAGACGGGACGGATTTTAGTGTTGTAGTGACGCAGCGCAAAGGCCAAAATCGGAATCGGAATCATAACCAATGCAGCAAGCCGGTAATCGAGCACGAAGAGAATAATCGACCCTCCGATTATACGCAATAAATCAACAGCCGTCAGCGCTGAACCATGGGTAACAAAGTGCTCCAGAGCACTGAGATCATTGGTTACCCTGGACATCAACTCTCCAGTAGAGGTGCGCTCAAAAAAGGATAGTGACAATTTTTGAAGATACGTGTAAAGGCGGACCCTTAGATCAAAAATAAATTTTTCACCCAGAGCATGCCGCACGTAATTATCACCGATTTGAACCAGTTGATTAATCGCATACGCGCCGATGAGAGCAGCGATCATTACACCTAAATATGTTAGGTTCCGCGCGGTGATAATTTCATCAATAATTGCTCTCTGAAAAAGAGGAGGCACCAGTTCCAACCCAGCTCGGCCGACCAATAATAGAGCACTGACAATCAGCGTCTTCCAGTAAGGTGTTAAAAGAAGAAAAAGCCTCTTTAAGATGTGCATGTATGTATCCTATGCTCAGGCTGTCGGTGTTATTGAAGACAAAACATATGACCAGGTCGTATTTTATGACAAGAATTTTTTGGGATCAGCCATAAACTCTCTATAGATCCGGTAGTGATCCGTATCTTCGTAATCAATTCGTTTGACGGGAATTTCGTCAAAGGAGATGATCTGTGCATTAGGGCACGCCAACACGATCGGCGAATGGGTAGCGATAATAAACTGGGCATGCCCCGTCAGCCCCGCCTCCCTCAGCAAACTCAGCAACGACAACTGGCTTTTGGGTGAAAGGGCCGTTTCCGGTTCATCCAGTAAATACAGCCCCTTTATTTTTAATCGTGATTTAAAAAAAGCCATCAACGATTGGCCGTGGGACTGGGTCATTAAAGACTTCCCGCCAAAATATTTCAGCAAGCCCGGGTCCATAGTCAGCCACTCATCGAGAATTTGAGCGAAATTGTTAAAGATCTGCGAACCGAAAAACGAGCCTGGAACCTTTTGACCATTGGTCCATTCAACTTCGATGGTCTTGTAGAGATCTTTTTCATAGGGGCTGGCGTTGAAGCGAGGTCGTTGCATTCCCTGCCAGATATAGATCCCGCATTTGCGAGTGATGGCTTCCAGCAGTGTTGATTTTCCAGAGCCATTTTCACCGACAAAAAAGGTAACAGGAGCATTGAGCATGATGGCTCGTGTTTTTTGAAACAGGTCCAGATTAAATGGATAGTGCTGTTGAGTTGGGTACCTTTCTGGATGCAACGTTATTTTCTTAAGGTGCATAGAGTATTCTCCGATGTCGATAAGTTAATAATTCTCACTCTGAAAGTACGTTACCGTTACTGCGAATCGAAGCACTAAGTTTAGCGGTCGGGAGCCGGTGATTTTTTATATTCCACCCCTACCGGTTGAAGGTGAGAGTCGGGCGTACCCGATGCAATTCCGATTTCAGCCATGCCGTGATAATAATCATCTCCACAGCGGCCGTCGTCAATTTGATCCACCAGACGGATTCAATTCCCCAGTTGAAGTATACAGGCAGTGAAAATACCAGGCAAGCAAACAGTGCATTGTCCAACACCGCACCACCCAGTATGGGGTATGTCTTTCCTAAACCCTGAAAGACCGCTCCGGTTATCATAATTGTTCCCACTATGACATTCCCCAGGGAAAAAATCTTTAGGTAAATCATACCAATTAATTGCGGGTTGACTAAATCTTTACTGGCTAAAATCATACAACCATTGAATCAATCCAATAGGGTATGAAATTGTCGGTAAATTGATAATTTCCTTCCAGTGTTTGATAAATGATGCCCTTTTTAATGAGTGATACCAAAGACGCTTTAATTGACGAAGGTGGACTGATCTGATACCTCAGAGCAAAATCTTTTGACAGCGGCTTTAAATCAGGCTCCCTAGCCAATGCAATCAATATTTTTCTCTGGAGGGACGAGGCGGATCGCCAAAATAATTCATAGTGCGGTGAGTCCTGCCTGGCAATGATAAGCGGCAGCGTTTCAATAAGGGTTGAGGTTACCATTTTATCCCTTTGAGCAAGATCCCACATATTATTGCACAAGCGTTGAATGTTGTAGGGAACATCCTTTCCCAATTCGAATAATCGCTGCAGATCGGAAGCCGTTACTGTGATCCCGCCCTTTTGCAACCATTGTAAAATAAATTCCTTATAGTCTTTGCGATCAATAGGTCCAAGTTCCATGATACGGCCAAGCTTGTAAAAAGCCCGTTTGCGATCCCTGAGCATAGCCAGCATGACTGATTGTTCCGATCCCGAGAAAATATAAGCAATGTTTTGATGTTTTTGAATTTCTGAGCGCAGCGCTTTTTCCAGAGTATCGCCGTTGTATTTGGGCAATTCCGAAAACTCGTCTATAATGACGACGAGTTTTTTGTGTGTTCGATTCGTCAAACTTTCAGCATACTGCATACTTTCAAGCAATGCAGTCAACGCATCTTTTTCCTGAATTGTCGGTATTAACGCTGCGGATATTTTGGTGCCATCGGATTCAACTGAAAACTGCGGTTTAAAATTTTTTAGGCCGGATAATATTTTAATCAGCTTATCCCGATTGGTTTCAATTGCGTTGCATGTTTGTAAAGCATAGGCGCCGGCAAGCGATTTTATATCAGGATAAGCGTTTAAATCGAGATAGGCGACTGGTGTCTTTTCAATTTTAAGTGATTCCATAAGGTTGAATAGAAGGCAGGTTTTACCATATCGACGGGGTGATACTACAAAGACTCGGCTAAAATTTCTAATCTCTTTTTTGAGCTCTATCATTTCATCTTGCCTGTCGGCAAAAAACGGACCTAAAACAATACCACCGTAGCGGAAAGGGTTTTCCAAAGCGGCTCCTTTCATTATTGCGTCTTTAATGTTACGTTATTAACGTTACGTTAACAACGTAACATTAATCGGTTGATTGTCAACAGATTTATAATAGGAGCTCTTGGATTTTTGGAATTCTGAATCCCGCGGCGGGCAACCCGGAATCGTTCAACTTAGATTATGCTAAAAATCGCAAGATTCGGGTGGCGCGGGAAATTAAGATGATCTATATACAGACTGAATCATATAATGAACATCCAGAAAGGTGATACAGGCCATGAAAACACCCTCCCTATCCCAGGCCAGCGACGATTATGATCGTATTGAAAAGGCCATTAAATTTATTGAGAAAAATTTTTCGTCTCAACCGGATCTGAAGGAAATCGCCGCCCATATCGGCCTGAGTGAATACCATTTTCAACGCCTTTTCAGCCGGTGGGTTGGTATCAGCCCCAAGCGTTTTTTGCAATTTTTGACCAAAGAATATGCCAAACACCTGCTGGAGGATTCCGCCAATCTATTGGATGTAACCTATGAAGCCGGCCTATCCAGTCCCGGACGGCTTCACGACTTATTTGTCACCTGCGAGGCGGTCACACCGGGAGAATATAAAAGCAAAGGAGAGGGTCTTACCATCACGTATGGTTTTCATCCCAGCCCGTTTGGCGAATGCCTGCTGGCGACAACCGCGAGAGGTATTTGCGGTTTCTTTTTCGTAAAAAACAGAGATAGAAAGGACCCCCTCACCGAATTACGCTTTTTCTGGAAACATGCTGATATTGTTGAAGATCAGCACGCATCTCGTGAACTGATTGATCGGATTTTTTATCCATCATTCGCCAACACTAGCGCACCATTGCATTTAATTTTAAACGGTACCAACTTTCAGATAAAAGTATGGGAAGCCTTAATCAAAATTCCCTTTGGTACGGTAGTTTCGTATGAAGATGTGGCCATTCAGGTGGGCCTTCCCAGAGCCACCCGGGCAGTGGGCAGTGCGGTCGGTAAAAATCCCATTTCATTTATCATTCCATGTCACCGGGTGATTCGTAAGACAGCCGATTTCGGCAATTACGGTGGGGGAACTGCCAGGAAAAAGGCTATTATCGGTTGGGAAGCCGCTCATCTTAGTGTCTAATCATAAATACCGAACATCAATCGTCGGATTGATCATGACGACCGACGAATTCAAGCCTTATAAAATTCTTTCGGATTTAATTCATTAGAACCACGATAATCATTTTGCATCAAAAAGGTTCTTATTTCGGTGCAAAAATAATTTGTAATCAGCCCTCCACAAGCCAGATGCTTAATTTTAAATGAACCCATCGGCCTCTCTAACCTAATTCTTCTTTAATTCTTGGCAGAGCCTTTTTGACATTATCAAAGCTGTTGAACGCGCTGATTCGTATAAATCCCTGACCGCATTTCCCAAAACCGGCCCCTGGGGTACAGACGACTCCAGCCTTGCCAAGAAGCCTGTCAAAAAAACTCCAGGAATCGGTTTTGCCGTCCACCCAAATGTAAGGTGAATTGTCTCCTCCGATACATTCAAAACCGAGGGCAGATATTTCCTGGCGGATCAGCGCGGCATTCCGGAGGTAGTAATCGATGAGTTCTTTGGTTTGGGCCCTGCCCTCATCGCTGTAAACAGCCTCGGCGGCCCTCTGCACTGGATATGAGACCCCATTAAATTTGGTCGAGTGGCGGCGATACCAAAGCGGGTGCAAAAATTGTTTCTTCCCGTCCGCTGTGTAAGCCGCGCATGTTTTCGGTACCACTGTGAAGGCACAGCGAATCCCGGTAAATCCGGCTGTTTTAGAAAAGCTTCGAAATTCTATGGCTACTTCCCGTGCCCCCTTAATTTCATAAATCGATTTAGGAAGGTCATCGTTGCGGATGAAGGATTCATACGCTGCATCGTATAAGATGACGGCTTTGTTTTGTCTGGCGAAATCCACCCATTCTTTAAGCTTAGATTTTGAGATGGTTGCACCGGTGGGATTGTTTGGAAAGCATAGATAAATTAAATCCACACGTTCTTTTGGCAGATCAGGAATAAAGCCGTTTTCCGGTTTTCCCTCCAGATAAACAATACCATCGTAACGGCCATGGTTAAACGAACCGGTTCTGCCCGCCATGACGTTGGTGTCGACGTAAACCGGATAAACCGGATCAGGTATGGCAATCTTGATCTCCGTTGAAAAAAGTTCCTGGATATTTCCATTGTCGCATTTGGCACCATCGCTGATAAATATCTCATCTGCAGAAATATCGGCGCCTCTGGCTTGAAAATCATTTTTTGCTATTTTTTTACGTAAAAACGCATATCCCTGTTCAGGACCGTAGCCGCGAAAGGTTGCTTCGTCTGCCATCTCGTCCACCGCCCGGTGAAACGCTGCAATGCAGGCGTGCGGCAGCGGTCGTGTAACATCGCCGATTCCTAGCTTAATAATTTCCCGCTCGGGATGCGCTTTCTGAAAGGACGCCGTTCGGTTTTTAATTTCAGCGAATAAATAGGATGCCTCAAGTTTAAGATAATTTTCATTGATTTTAATCATTGTTCACCTCAGTAAAATTCATGTTGGTTCAGGCTAGTGTTTGTCAACAATATCCTCAATTGGAAATTGAGCCGTTTCTTTGTAGGTTGACAGTACAATGGCGGTCTTTGTTAATTGGACGCCATCGATGGATTTGATGGTATCGCGGATCAGGCGGCCGATCTCCTCTGTATCTGCGCCACGCAATTTAACCAAAAACGCATCATCCCCGGCGACATAATGAACTTCCTGCACTTTAGGACGTCGAGCTAATTTTTCGCCAACCTCCTTTTCATCGGCATATTTGTCTGTTTTAACCGTTATGAAGGCAATTAACCCTTTAGCAAAAAATTTTGGGTTCAGACGAACCTCATAACCTTCAATAATTCCCTGTTTCTCCAATTTCCGAATTCGTTCGAGAACCGCTGAAGGAGCCAAGCCGATCAACCGGGCTATTTCGACGTTAGGGATTCGAGCTTTCTCTTGTAAAATCTTCAGTATTTTTAAGCTATTGGTATCCATTATTCATATTTTTTGTAAATCAATAGAATATAATTCACAAAAATTTTAATTGTCAAGAATAAATCTCGATATTTGTTCATTCGTGTTTTCAAACCAGCAGCTTAGAAATCTAGGAGCAGAAGATGGACCTATCGTTCTTGACTTTTGGAAGGGTTTGTTGGTACGGAGTAAACGAGACGGGTCAGATATTTGATTATACCCAACTTGACACCCATACTCCTTAATCAATATCAACTAAACGGCTTACGTCACAAAAAATCATTTGCTCTCGTTCGCGAGAAAACAGACGTTTCACCCAGTCCTGTAAAAAATTCGACAAAAAGATGCTATTGCAGGTTTTTCTGGATTTTGGGAAAAATTAGTTGTTTTTCGCAAGTAACATCGGCCACCACGCTTTTACACATTATCGCATCGTGCTGCCACTCACAAATGGCTGAAAAAGCAACTGAATAGAAAGGAAAAGACTATGGCGCTTACACTTAATGAAGTGGATAAAGTCGAAATTCTGACACTTCAAGATAACTATATCGATGTTGCCGCGATGGACAGCACGGATATGGTGCAACGGGCCGTACCCGTGAAAGATATGGAGCTAAAAAACAGCATCTTGGCCGAGCATGGCTTCTGTGCCCTTGTTACGGTTACGACCGGCAACCTATCCCGGAGTATACTTTTTGACTTCGGATTCTCCGAATATGGCGCTGCCTTGAATGCGGATACGTTGGAAGTGGATCTGAGCACCGTCGAAGCCCTGGTTCTTTCGCACGGGCACATGGATCATTTCGGCGGATTATGGTCGTTAGCTGAAAAAACGGGAAAGCCAGGCCTAGAACTGGTGCTTCACCCGTCGGCATTCAGGCAATCCCGGTACCTCAAGGTCAGCGATAAGCGTCATATCAACCTGCCTTCTTTGAACAAGAAAAAAATTTCAGATGCAAACGTTACGGTGATTGAATCCGTTGATCCCAGGCCATTATTGGACGGGTCACTGGTTTTCCTGGGAGAAATACCCAAGAAGACCGATTTTGAGAAAGGATTTCCCCGCATGTACTACGAGGAAAAGGGAGAATCAAAATGGGATCCTATTGAAGAAGACACAGCGATCGTCGCTCATGTGAAGGAGAAAGGCCTGGTGATCCTCTCAGGTTGTGCCCACGCGGGTATCGTTAACACCGTCAACTATGCCCGGGAAGTAACCGGCATCAACCGGATTTATGTGATAATGGGAGGATTTCATCTTTCCGGAGCTGACTTTGAGCCGATCATTGAACCGACAACTGCGGCGTTAAAATCAATGAATCCGGAATTTATCGTACCCGCTCACTGCACCGGCCGTAAGGCCACGATGCATATTGAAAAAGAAATGCCAAATAAGTTTCTTCTGAATATGTCCGGCACTAAAATGGTTTTTTCAACCTAAGCACACTGTTTCACAAATACGGTAACCAAGGTTCAGTTTTTTTGTCCATCGCTGTCTCCCGAAGGGCAAAAACAAAAATATCCTCTGTGTCCTCAGTGCCTCATTGGTGAAAAAATATTGCTGCAAATACCTCTCCGGAAAGGTCATTCCTAAATTTTGTTTAGAGATCAACGCCCAAATGCCGGGGCTAAGCCCAACTCCGTGCCGGATCAACCGCCATCACCGGAAGTTGTCCTCAGCCCTAAACGCCGCAGTTATATTATTGTCGCGTCTTTATTAGTTCTTTTTCTGGGGGCTCTGGATGCGTTGGTAATGAGTGCGGCCATGCCGACCATAGTATCGGATCTCGGCAGTATGAATCTATACAGCTGGGTTTTTTCTGCCTATCTTCTGACCCGGGCGATATCCCTTCCATTGTTCGGCAAGTTAGCCGACCTATTTACGAACAAAACGCTTTTCGCCATTTCTATCGCTATTTTTATTTTGGGATCTATTTTTGCCGGATTGTCTCAAAATATGACCCAGCTGATCCTGTCCCGGGTTTTTCAAGGAATAGGAGCCGGAGGAAATTTCGCCTTGGTCTACATTGTATTGGCCGACATTTCGTCACCGGAGAAGCGTGGCAAAACCCTATCTTTGGCCAGTTTTATATGGGGACTAGCCAGCGTTTTAGGGCCGACCATCGGGGGAGTCATTGTTACCTATTTCTCCTGGCGCTGGATTTTCTTTATCAACGTGCCCATCGGTGGAATTTCACTTTTGGGTATATTTCTGTATTTGATTGAAGTGCGTGAAAAAAAGAAGGAAATAGCCATTGATGCTTGGGGGAGTCTATCACTGACGGTGTCGGTGCTTTCGCTGTTGACGGCCTGTTTGCTGGCAGGGCAACACTATAAATGGACATCCCCACATATTCTTGGGCTCTTAGTCATTACCGTCGGCTTTGCTGTGGTGTTATTTCATATTGAAAAACGTGCCAAAGAACCAATTCTTCCGATCGAGTTCTTCAAACTAAGGGGATTCAGCATTGGTAATGCAGCGTCATTTTTCAGCAGTTTTGCAATTTTTTCGCTGTTTGCCTTCAGCCCGCTATTTATTCAGGGGGCACTGGGAAAAACGCCCCTGCAGCTGGCAATGGCAATGCTTTCTCTCAGCCTGGGTTGGTCGATTGGTGCTTTGTTTTGTGGACAAGCGGTTCAATGGCTGCGCAAAAAACCCTCAGCGATCGCTGGGGGTATATTGATGGTATCTGGATGCGGAACTACGTTGATGTTTTCCGCTGCCACATCTCTGCTCCAATGCGCCGTTGTGTTCTTCATTGTGGGGTTAGGGATGGGATTCGTCTCCATTCCAACGCTATTAATTGTTCAGGATAGTGTCGATAATTCAGATTTAGGAGTGGCCACGTCCTCGCATCAATTTGCCCGGACATTAGGCGGAACCGTCGGTATCGGTATTGCCGGCAGTTTTGTTTCAGAGAGGCTTTCAGGCAGCATCGAAGCTCTACGTATATCCGGTCTGCTGGGCAAAATTCCAGCGCCGTTACAGGTTCAATTGCAAACCAATCTTGAAAATATTTTTCAACCGGAAATACTTGCTCAACTTTCAACCGAGGTTCAAAAGACCATCCAGAATGCCGTGGTTCATGATTACGTTTGCTCTGTGCGTTTTGCTTCCTCGCCGGAGGTCTCTTTGAACTGCCCCAAAAAATCTCAGAGTGAGCACCTGACAACTCATCGGATTGCTTAAGGAAAACTATCGGCTATTTGGATGGCCGCATGAACAGCCTCAACAATGGACGCCTTGAAGGCATGTTTATCTAACGTAAACATGCTTTCGATGGAAATTCCGCCCGGAGTGCTGGCTTCGCTGATTAACTCATAAGTGGGCACATGCCGGGTTTTCCAAACTTCCAGGGAGCCGGTGATGGTCTGATATACGATTTTTGTGGCTGTTTCCCGATCAAGCCCTGTCCGAACTTCAGCATCGATCAAAGATTGAAAGAGCGTATAAGTGATGATCGGGCTGCTCAAGGCCATCACGGCATTGATAAACACAAAGTCATCGGCGAGCATCGCCGAGATATTATCTTCTGCAATTGAAATATCGTACTTGCGTTGAAGTTTTTAGGATTTATTCTTTACCGGATCGCTAACGATCAAGCGTCGCGACACGACATTGTGAGTTCTGGTTAAGTTGGAGACGATGATTTCGGTGATGTGGCTACCCCCGATGAAGGCGATATAGCGATCTTTTAATGACATAGCTTTAACCTCTCAGAAAATAAGGCGTTGTTTCAGCCATTTTTCGAAAAGCACATCGTAAAGGCTATATCTGTTGTTTTTACGAACCACGTCTTTAGCAATATAGTTCTTCCTCTCTATACCGGTTGTCATAAATATGTTCCGTTTGGTCCAGATCAATAACAGGCGAAGATATTTATCTATGATTATCCAAGGTTATCGTAATTTATGACAAACGCTCTAAAGGCGATCTAGAGAAAATTATATACTAGATTCTAATAATTTTCTAAAGTCACCATCAAATTTGGGACAGGGATAAAAGTTCAGTTTTTTCAAGTCGAAAGATACATCCATCGGCAAAGCCTGATATTCAATTTTTTGATTAAGGATTCCTCCCATAACTACCGGAATTTCAATGCCTTGTTTTTTTAATTCATGTTTGAGGCGTCGAGCATAATCCAGCGCCATTCCATTGTGGGTGCTGACCAATATAGCATCTACGTTGTGGTTTTGAGCTGCCAAAGCGATTTGATTGGGATTTACCTCTGCCCCTAAATTAATTAATTCGGCTCCGGCTTCAGCGAGCAGCTGATGGATAATCATAATCGCATGCTCGTGGACATCGGTCGAGGCGATTAAAATCCGGCGGCCTTTGAGAATACGTTTTGCCTTGGTATTGGTAAATATATCGCGGTATTTTTCAACATAGGTGTTCGACAATGCATATACGTCGGTCGAGATGACGGGTTCTCTGCCTCTTGCATATAATTCGTTCTTCTTCCCGGACCCAAACATCTCCTCAAATGTAGCCGGTCCGAGATTTTTAAGCACATAAAGTAATTGAATCGGGTCTCCTACATCGGCGCCAGCTTCCCTTAATCCATCCATTGCGCTTTCGAACACTGATTTCCCGGCGGTTAATATTGTTTTAGAAAAATCATAAGCCACCCTGAAATCCATATGGGGATACAATCTACGCGCAGTGTCTTCTACCCGCCGGCCATATATTTGGGCTTCGGCGATTTCTTCGGGTGAAGGTACTCTCAATGCCTCGGTGACCGGCAAGGGTAACAGCGCATGTCCTGTAGGACATTTAAGCTGGGCCATGATATCCCACATTAAATATTCTCCAACAAGGCCGCGGTTGATTGTAAAGTCCGTTCCGAACGATAGCGTGTCCCCATAAAACATGGAGCCGATGCAATCGTGTTCATGAATTTCGTGGAGGGCGAAAACCCATCCAGCACGTTTTACGGGATCAGTGGTCAGACCTCCGATACAATGGGCCAGTTTGGCACCCAGCAAGGATTCCACAATGTATCGCTCAAGGTAAGCCCAGCCGGCCACCGTTGCACAGTCGCAAAATAGGGCACCAAAGCCGTCTTCAAGATAGGAGTGCATCAGGGTTCCTTTTTCACGTAGTGCCCCCAAAATGGCAATTGCTTTTACTGTTTCAATCGTAGTGGTGATCTGGTCGGTCCACATGGGAACTTCATGGGAAAAAAATTGGGAGAGATTTCCAATGGTCGTGACGCCTGCCTTCAGTGCATGTATCGTGTTTTCTGTCGACGCGGGAAATCCGATCATGAAATCGCCCATGTGGGGTTGAATAGGTGCGACCTTTCCGACCTGCATCCATTCCTGATTGGTTTCCAGCATAGGACCGGTTTCAGCTGGTATGTTATCTCTGCAACCCTGGGGTAACCCCATACGCCTGTCCAGGCAGATGCCGACTCGATCAATTAATGTACCGGAATCTTCAATGACTTTGTAGAGAAAGCTTAGTGCCTCCGCCGTGTTGCCCCATGAATTCATCCCGATGTGAGCGTGAAACATGATTTTGTTATTGCGAATACATTTCTGTTTGTATTCACGTTCAGAATCGACACCCATTTTGTTCATGAAGGCTGTGCGGCCAATACTGAGGCCGTGGGCGATGGATCGGCCCTGTTGCTTGATCGAATCGCCGGCGGGCAAGTCAACAGCCAGAATCTTCTGGACTTTTTCTTGAAAGCTTGAAAATTTCATCTTTTATTGGACTTTCCAATGAGTATTCATACAAGCCCCAATTTTTTAAGAAGATAGTTTACGCGCTCAAATGCGTCTCGCTCTATCATTATGCGATCTTCCTCGTCCATCACTTCCTCAAACGCCGCCACGAATTTTGGACCGGTGTGGCCCATAGTCTCAAAATTTTTAGCCAACTTGGCAAGCCCTTCTTGAATCAGGCTGTTTTCCAGGTAGGGTTCGAATTCCGCCACCAAGTCATCTAGCTTGTCGGAATACTGTTTGAGACAATAATAAATGTCGTAAGCATCCTTTTCCTTTAGCCGGTCATCCAACACGATAGCTTTCATAATGAGAAATGAAACAATTGACGCAACTTTGATGGCGACTGAATCTTTAGCGCCTCCGGGAAGGTTGCCTTCGATCGTCAGTTCAATGGGATTATTGAAAGCAAGATCGCATCCCCTTACCTTTCGAGTTCGGATCTCCTGAATCCTTTGATGGCGGTGGCTTTTTCCAGTCCCCGCGTATTCACCAGATAGCAGATCAACCTGAACGCTTACTTCGGTCCCTTCGATTTTGAACGTACGGTGAAAAATAAATGGCTGCTTGCCCTGTCGATACCCTCTGTCCATAAGCAGGTCACGAATGCCCTTATAACCCTCATCTGTGATCCGTCGGTGATCAAGTGCCAGGTCGATATCAATGCTTCCGGTGTGCAGATCATCTTTGTTTTGGAAAAGAATTTGAGGGACCCAGCCACCAATTAAAACAATCTTGTCTCTATACTCACCAAGAATCCTGACAATCTCTATCAGAACTGAGTATGCAGCGTTAACGGCTATTTGATTATAATCTGTCCTTGTTACCACGCCTTTTCAATAATCCTGTTAAACAGCACTGCGGCAGCCTCCTCGCCGCGCCCGCGAAATCCCTGAAGGTCTAAGTAAAGCTGTATTTTTGACACGACCTGAATATCATCGATTCTAGTTGATCCGTAAAAAACACCATCATCATATGGGGTAAACAGCAGGAGGTTGCCGCCGCTTTTTACCGCTTTCAGCGAAAGGTCTGAAAATGCAGCTTCTGCAATGTCGGAGGCGTAAACCATGGCTTTTGCATATCGAACTGCAGGGGCAATTCGTGCCGCACCTGAAAACCCGGTCAATGCATATTGGATTTTATTCTTATTGCAGTAAGCTGCAAAAACTTTTTCAATATCTATTGCACTCATTAAAGAGTAAAATTCTTGAATCTGGTTTTTGCGATAGTCGTAATTTTCAGCCCATTCCTGCAATAGTGAAGCCGGTTGTTCCAGGCTGAATCCGCCCCTTTTCCCGGAGAGAAGCTCCCGATCCTGTAAGATTCTTTTTACATTTGAGGCTTGGCCAAGACTGACAACGCTTTCATCAGCCAGCTCTTTAATCTTCCAGCTCTTGCCGGGATTAGATAACAGCACCCTGAGGATTCGCTCGGCTTTGGGTGAATACAGAGATTTTAACTCCCGCTTTTGCCTGAACTGATTCGGATAGTCTTTCTTTTGGATGAAAATCTTATCAAAAAACAATAGACAGTTGCCTGAGAAATCGATATAGCCGATGCCTTCTGATCGGCAAATTTCAGCCGCCTTGGGGGATATGTATGGCGCCATAAAAATAAAATACACATCGGAAACTCTCCCTTTATATCGAAGCATCTGATTCACAGCTTCGCGGGCCAGTCGTGGTTGGCCGCTGCCTTTGACCTCGGCAATCAGGTGTTTGACTCCTTCGGGGAATTCAATCTTCGCGGCAAGACCCGTTTGGATATCTGAATCGCGATATTCTTCATAAACATCAACGACTTTTAAGAAGGGGATTTCGGAAAGGCATGATAGGAGCGCAGTTTTCGCCTGGTTTTCAAGATTGTTTTCGTATTCTTTCATTTTATTAATCATTTCAGCATATGCTGAAATAAACTTTATAGTGAAATTTATACCTTGTCAATAAGTTCCACCTTTTTTATGATTTTCAGCATATGTTGAAATTATCTTAAATACTGAAATTTGGTCTTTCTCTTTCCGATTCTCTCCATGTTGTTGAGTTCTGATTATGTCCGATCTTCAAAATTGATGCTTCAGGACCTCGATAAAATCGGGCTCGATTTTGTCGATTCGTCCGATGATTGTGTCCGGATTATTGAGATAATCCTTTTCATGGAGAAATCGATAAAAGAGTTTCAGGGCCGGCGGCCAGAGAACATATTCCGGGGGGTGACCATCATTTTACGGATGAGGAAATCTTTGCTTTGTTTTTTTTCTTGGCCATCGAGACCTCCTATCGATATGGCGTAATAAATGAATTAACCTTTGTCTCATATAGTTAGAGCACCGGCAGGTCTATCCTTTGCTTTTATCTACAATCCAATTTCTTACTTCCAAAAAGGGATAACTTTCAAGGATACCGAAATATGGCAGTTTCTTTATTTTCAGCTTCGAGAAAACAGGCGTATAAATACCACACAGAAATTTGGTTAAATTCGCCGCGATAAACTGTTCGCCGACCGCTTGGGTAAATTCATTTGTAATCTCCCCAAATTCGAAATCAGACAGAGGCTTTAATGTCGTCGTATTTTGAAGAAGCGCTTTTCCGTTTTTACAAAACGAACAATGCCCGCAGTGTTCTTCTTCAAGATCCTCTCCAAAATATCCCGCCAGTTGTTTGCTGATGCAAGCATCGCTTTCAAAAAAGCTGACCATATTGTGGATTCGTTGGATTTCTAGATTTTCTTTATTTTTAAACAACGCATACATTTTTTCGGCCAGGTCATCGATATTAAACGCCTGGGTTAGAATGTCGTACACTTCGATGGCCTGTCTGGATTGGAGCTCGATCCAGCCTTGCTGATCAAAGTATTCCAGTGCAGCGAGAATCCGTTGCCGATCCGTAGCATAACTGTTTAGGATTTCTGGGATATCAACGGTAGTCCATATTTTCTTAGTATGACAATGATTGATGATCGCGGTAACAAACTGCTTTCTTTCTCCTTTAAATGAGTTAATGATGCTATCCGGCTCCATATTGCATTTGAATTCGTATTCCTCAAAATAGGACAGCTTGGGTCGAATGACTTTTTCCATTGCCAGATAAACCAGCAGCGTCTTTAGTGGTAGAAGCCTGATATTCAGGGTGTTAGAAAGGGTGACTTCCTTAATTTCCCAGATAAAGCCCTCATTTTCCTTTATGGTACGGAGCAATTGTGAGATCGACGATTTTTCTGGAGTATCACCATAAATAAAATTCTCCAAAATATGAATGTTGTCCCGGTTGGCCAGCACTTCGCACAACGCAGGCAGACCGTCTCTCCCGGAACGCCCGATTTCCTGACTGTAGTTTTCAATCGATTTGGGCAAATCGTAATGAATGATTCTGCGAATGTCCTTTTTATCAATCCCCATCCCAAAGGCGATGGTTGCCACCACACAATCCAGTGATCCATCCATAAATTTGTTTTGAATCTGCTCCCGTGTCTCGGTCTCCATTCCGGCATGATACGGGTGCGCATTGATTTTATTTGCGCAAAGAAATTCCGCGACAGCTTCAGCTGTTTTCTGCAGGGTGACATAGACTATGGTCGGGTTCCGGGGGGATTCCTGGATTCTTTGCAACAGGCGGGTCTTTTTTTCAGAATTGTCCGTTGGCGTTATTTTCAGAAAGAGATTGTCACGATAAAATCCGGTCACAAACACATTTTGTTTAAGAATATTGAACTTGGCGCACATGTCGTCTCTTACCCGCTCGGTCGCGGTTGCGGTCAGCAACAGCGTCTGCGCTATTTTGAATTCCTTCTGGTAATCCGGCAGCTTCAGATATTCGGGCCTAAAATTATGCCCCCACTCGGAGATGCAGTGCGCCTCGTCCACCACCAGCAGAGTGACGTTCATTTTTTCCAGTTGAGCGCGAAATCGTTCATTCTTAAATCGTTCGACCGCAATCATTAGGATTTTTAATTCGCCGTTTTTGGCGCTTTCAACAATCCTATTATATTCGTCCTTTGAGAGGGTTGAGTCCAGGCGTGCAGCTGGAATGTTGTTGGCCAGCAAAAAGTCAAGTTGGTCTTTCATCAAAGACAGCAGGGGCGACACAACCAGTGTCAGGCCGGGCAGCAACATCGCCGGCAGCTGATAACAAAGGGATTTACCGGCACCGGTGGGAAAGATGGCCGCCGCGGACTGGTGATCCAGTACTTTACGGATAACGTCTTCCTGACCCTTTAGAAATGAATTAAATCCGAAATGTTTTTGTAACTGTTTTAGCAGCATATTAAGTCCTTTCTAGCGATATCGTCTTCTCGAGCTCTGTCGCGCTCTATAGAGTTTTTCTGTGAAACCGCCTTGCTCTAAAAATTGCTTTTCCAATTGCCGCAATTGCTGGTCCAGCAAAAAATTGGTCTGATGAACCAGGCAGATCAGGGTGTTGGCGGCGATTGCGGG
>WOR8_10000900_pt1 | contig 30622 bp, 34 predicted proteins | sample DeeMarSeWOR38_10_FD_19890 | JGI IMG/M metagenome (IMG submission 19890) | reverse complement strand
AGTCTATAATATTTGGCAAACAAGCTATTATTGCTTTCGATAACCGAGTTTCAAGGAAATCCCTTCGGCTGCCTCTTTTACATGCTTAATAAATTCATTGTATACTTTTTTATTTATTCTTTGGGTGGGTCCTGCGATACTGAGTGCTGCCACAGTATTCCCCTGGGAGTCTAGAATTGGAGCTCCTATACATCTTAGTCCATATTCGATCTCTTCATTATCTATCGAAAATCCTTTAGCTTTAATTGATCTTATTTCTTTTAACAAAAGAGCCTTATCGTAAATTGTATTATTTGTGAATTTCTTTAAACCTTGTTGAGAAATTATTTTTTCAATTTCATCAATTTCCATACCACTCAAAAGTGCTTTTCCAATTGCTGAACAATGCAAGGGTAAGCGCTTTCCAATTTCAGAAAACATTCTTATAGAATAGGGTGATTCTCTTTTTTCGATATACAAACACTGATTTTGATTCACAATACCTAAATGAGCTGTTTCATTAGTTTTCACAACTAAGTTTTCTAAATATTGAACAGCTATTTTTTTTATATTAAGCTCGTTGGCTGCAACTTTTCCCAAAATGAAGATCTCAATTCCAAGTCGATATAAATTTTTATTTCCCTCGTCTTTTCTTATAAAGTCTTCTTTGATAAGGGTGGTGAGGATCCTTTGAACAGAGCTTCGGTGGTAACCCAAGTTATTAATAATTTCTTGTACACTCCATTCACTTTTTTCCTTAGTAAAAAGCTTTAATATTTTTAAAGTTTTATTTAATGATTTTATACTGTTATTTTTTTTGTTTTTATTCATATTTCATTCGGTATTTTAGTTGTCTTGAAATGTAGCTGGTTTATATCAAAACCTTCCCAACTAACTAAAAGTGCACGTAACAGATCCTAATGTATCGAAAATTGCAGAAAAATTATCGCCCTTTTTTACTGGCTCTGCTTTTACTAAAGAACCAGATAATATTATATCGTTCTTCTTTAAGTATACCCCAAATTCAGCCATTTTATTTGCTAACCATGCGACTGCATTAGAGGGATTACCTAACACAACTGAAGCTACACTATCAGAAATTATTGAACCATTTTTAAATAGACTTAATTTTATTGATCTTAAATCTACGCTTTTAATTGTCGTAATTTGTTTACTAACTACAAATAATCCACTCGATGCATTGTCAGCTATTGTATCCTGGATTTTTATTTTCCAATCTTTGATTCTACTATCAATTATTTCAATAGCTGGAGAAATTCCAAGCGTTTGGTTATCTACATCTTTAGACGTTATTCCAGGTCCCTTAAGATCCTCTTTTAAAATAAAAGCAATTTCGCCCTCAACCATCGGACTTATCAAAGTTTCAAGTTTGATCTCATTACCTTCCTCTACAAGCATGTCATCAAAGAGGTGTCCAAAATCGGGTTCGCCTATATTCATCATTGATTGCATAGCATGACTTGTTAAACCTATTTTTTTTCCTATAACTTTATGATTTCTTGAAATTTCATATTTAACCTGCTTTTCTTGTATTTCATAAGCATCGCTGACAGTAATTTCAGGATAAATATCAGATATTGGTTCTATACTATAATGACGTTTCTTTGCCTCTATTAATTTTTTTGCAATATTTTCTATTATCGAATTTTCCATTCCGTTTTCTTTCTTGGTTATTTACTGATTGCAATGACTAAATAAATTTTATTTTGCCATTTTGTTTGGGAGCCATAGCGAAATTTGAGGAAAAATAATGATTAATATCAAGGTGCCAATCGTTAATATTAGAAATGGCCAAATTGATTTGTATATATCCTCAACAGTATTTCCTTCAGGTGCAACTGCTTTCAGATAGAAGCATGCAGGGCCAAATGGCGGAGAAATATATGAAATTTGCATATTCATGCAAAAGACTACACCAAACCATAAAAGGTCAAAATTTAGATCTTTCAAAATTGGCAAAAACAGTGGCATGGTTAGCATTAGTATACCTATCCAATCCATAATACAGCCTAAAAAAATAAAAATTATTTGCATTACTATTAATATGCCCCATCTTCCGTAAGGAAGACTCATTAGTGCCGTTTTCACAAATTGATCTCCACCTGCAAGCGTATAGATGCCTATGATTGTTTGTGACCCAAACAGCAACCAAATTAGCATACAAGTGACCTCTACAGTTGAGTACATGGATAATTTTAAATCGTTTATTTTCAACTTTTTTTTAAAAACAGCACATAAAATCGACCCTAATACGCCAATGCCTCCTGCCTCCGTAGGAGTAGCTACTCCCGCGTAAATTGAACCCAATACCGCCACTACTAATATAAAAGGTAAAATCAAACCTTTTAGTAAAAAAAATTTTTCCTTTAATGGAATCTCCCTTTCTGATTCAGGTGCTGCTGGAGCCAAATCCGGATTTATTGCAGCCCTTATTAAAATATATCCTATAAAAATAATAGCTAACAAAATACCTGGAACTATTCCTGCAATATATAATTTTCCAATAGAGACGTTACAAATCATTCCATAAAAAATAAAGACTATGCTTGGCGGGATTAATGAAGCCAAACCGCCACCAGCAGCCACAGATCCCAATGCGAAAGTTTTACTATACCCTCGATTGAACATAGCTGGAAGCGCTATTAATCCAAATGTAGCAATTTCGGCTCCAATAACGCCAACTAAGGCCGCCATCACTGCGCATGAAATAATAGTCGCACTTGCAAGCCCTCCCCTAATGCGGCCTGACCAAACATGGATAGCTCTAAATAATTCCTCAGAGATTCCGGATTTCTGTAAAATATTGCCCATCAATATAAACATAGGGGCAGCAACAAGGGAATAACTCAAAATCAGATCATAAACTCGAATTACCATCATAACCATTACATCGGGGTTAAATAGAATCAGCGCAAATATTACCGAGGTGGAACCCATAACCCATGCTAGAGGCAAACCTGTCAATAACAATACAACGAAAGTTGCGAAAAATAGTATTGTAACAAGTTCAATATTCATATTTTTTTTCCCTTAATGAAAAAATATAAATTTCTGATAAAATTTGCTATGCCCTGCAATATTAGCAAAATGGTTCCAATTGTAATTGCAATTTTTATCGGATAGATGGGTGGGTTCCATGCCGATCCCGACGTCTCATGGTACAATATCGATTCCCAAGAAAATTTTATTGAAGCATATAGAAACATTCCTAAGTACAAAAAGAAAAATGCCGAAGTTATAATATCGACCGCAGCTTTATTTTTATTTGATAATTTTCCGTAAAGCAGCTCCATTTTGATATGCCGATCATTGTATAGCGCCCAAGCCCCACCAATTACATAAAATAGAGCGCAACCCATTACCATTGCCTCGCTTGCCCATTGAGTGGGTGAATTAAAAAAATATCTTGCAACAATTTCATACGCAATTGAAAAGACAACAACTATAAGCAGATAGCTAAAAACTTTTCCTGCCTTTACAGAAATTGAATCTATAGTTAACACTAGTTTTTTAAGCATTATAAGATTACCCATTTAGAGGAAGCGAAGGCATTTAACCCTTCGCTTCCTATCAGGCATTTGTTTTTTTACTCAATACTTCCAATTAATTTTAAATATGATATCAAGGACTCGTATACTTTTTTACTTTGATCATTTTTCTTTGACCAATCTTCCCATACACCCTGAGCTATTTTCCTGGCTTTGTTTAACTCTTCTTCTGACCAATAACAAACTTCTATTCCTTTTGCCTTCATCTCCTTTATTGCTACAACGTTGTCAACGGCAGCTGTTTCGACAATATCCCATGCCATATCCCTAACAGCGAGCTCAAGAATCGCTTTAATATCATCTGGCAGCTTATCCCATTCATTTAAATTTACTGAAAAATCCCCTGTTGACATTGAATGAAAGCCTGGCCAATTAAAATATTTTGTTACCTCCCATATTCCCATTCGATAATTTGTGCTAGGGGTCGACCAGTCTGTTGCATCGATAATTCCCTTTTCTAATGCAGAATAGATCTCACTTCCGGGCAAAATCGTTGGAGATGCCCCCATTCTCTTAAAAAATTCAGCCGGTATGCCATGAGGAGTCCTGATTTTTATACCTTTAAAGTCCTCAACTTTTGATATACATTTATTTGAAGGTATGACCTCCATGCCAGGGGATATGACACCTACTGGATAGACATTGAAAGGTCTATATGTTTCTTTGAGCAATTCTAGCCCGCCATAATTTAGAAAGTATGCTTCAGCCTCTTGAAAATTTCTCCATGCCCCATTGGGATCACCCAACAAGGCGAAAGCAGGTTCTTTACCAGACCAGTAAATAGGACCTCCAAGCATTGCCTGAATTGCATTGCTCTTAACTGCATCTAACATTTGATAAGCAGGAACCACTGCACCTGCTGGTAAAGGCGTGATCTCCAATCTACCGTTGGTGGCTTTATTGACATTATTGCAGAACCGTTGAAAGCTTTTCCAAGCTAAATCGGTAACGCCAACCCAACATTGTGCTTTCCATTTAAATTGATCGGCTGCAAAGGATGGTTTCACAAGAAATCCCAATAGGATTATTAGTACAATATAAATAATTAACTTTTTCTCAAACTTCATAATTATCCTCCTTTGCTACAAAAAATTTTGTTCTTTATTTAAACGCAATTTTAGTCTTATTTATTTTTCCTCCTTTCTGTTCTTTTTAGCAAATATCATTAGTTAAGTGCTTTGTCACAGTCCTTCTTAAAGAAATAAGTCACAATTTAAAGTGTTGATTTTTTTATATAATAATAAAATGCAATTAAGCATTCAAAAATTTTTTATAAATTTTATAATTCTGATCAAAAGCAAATACTTTAGTTGGCGTTTTTCAATCATTAAAATAAATTGTTAAAGTCGGCGGATTTGTTCTGCTCGCATTGCGAGCACTATAATTGCAATGCGAATAATACTTAACCTTTATTTTTCTGTCAAGAAAAAAAAATTATTTTTGATTAATTTTTTACGGACCTATAACCATTAAAAAGGCTTAAACAATATTTTACATTGTTCTCAGATACTTAATGAAAATTCTGATCAGCTGGTAAAACCCAATTTTGGTGCTTTAAATCATTTTAGATAGAATCGGGATAGGTGAAACACATTGAGTAATCAACGGAGAATTCAAATTTTGATCAAAGCAGGAATCGACGGTGCGACCTAAACGCAAAAAAGTCTGATTGCATAAAACACCAGCTAATGTAACAAATTTTGGCTTGCACAAAATTGGGGGTAGCGTGCCTGATGTTAAAATCTGGGAGGACTGAAAATTTGTTGGATTTGGTTACGCAATATGAAATTTTGGGATTTTGTAGATTAGGTTTATATCGGCTGACATTTCACTTGGCCAAAACTTGAGATTTCATAGCCGAAAACCAATTCCAGTTATGAAAGCAATATCAAAAGAATCTTCAGTTTCTATGTTTGTCGAATTGTTTGCGCTATATGAACACCTGGCATCACGTGCGCAAATTTGCGAACGTCCTTATGCATGCGAATGATAGGTGTCAAGTTTTCAAGTTTTTCCTAATATTGCCCTGCCGCTTAAATAGAATAGTAATGATCCCATCATCGTAACGCCTTCTATTTAATTATTAACACCCAAAATTAACTTATGATATCGTGTCTAGATTATTGACAATAGATGATATTGGTGCGAGTTAGAAATTGATTTGCAGAATGATTCATCGGAGAAACCCTCATGGGACGTTTTCTTCACAGCATATCCTATCCGATTCTGATTTTTATCGCAGTATTTATGCTGCTGGCGCCTTTCAGTCCGATGCCGCATGTGATTGAAAAATTAATCATGCTTAAAGACGGCAGTCTGACCCGGCCCGTCGATATTTTTGATCTGTTCTTTCATCTGGCGCCCAGCATTCTGCCGGTTATAAAGTTTTTAAGAAGGGATAATAAAAAATAGGCTTCAGGCGTCAGCCAAACCAGGTGGCGCCAAGTCTTATCGTTTTGTCATGAAGGTGATTCTGGAATCTATTTCAGGTGAGATTTGTCTTTGCTAGCGAGCTCGAACCATTTGCGGTCGGCAAGAACAACTGAAGTTGCAACCTGGCGTTCCGGAATTGACCAGTATTTTTCGAGCAGCCGATTCTTTTCCCGTTCGGAAACCCGCTTGAAGCCGCGGTTTTCATAAAATCGAATTGCCCATGTCGCATCCGCCCAGGTGCCGATCAGAATCGGGCGATCGGATTTTTTGTAAAGTTCCAATAGTAATTTTTTACCGATTCCCCGGTGTTGTTGCTGCAAACGGACGTAGGCATGCCGGATGAGGGTGACATCCTGAACATGTTGAATGCCCATTACACCTATCAGTTGGTGGTCTTCTTCAAATCCCCAAAACACCACGCCGGCATCGATTTCGTGTTTTAGCTCACCTTTAGACATATACGGCACTTTCCAGCGATCCCCGGGGATAACCCCTTTGTAAACCTGTGCGGCCTCGTTGATGATGGAATAGATCATCTCAAAATCCCGCTCGTTGCATTGACGAATCGTCGCCGCTGAGCCGGGGCCAGGCCGGACTTGCTTCACCCGGCCGACCTGCCCGCCGGTCAGCCGGACCTTGATGCCGTGGGGATGATCGGCCGATCGGGTGAGGATATCTTTAACAATGCCGCGGGTCAGTTTCCCGCTGCGCTGGTCCTTTTTCAGTACGATGTCGACTTCGATGCCGGGTCTTATGTCCCGTCGGTTCCTTCCAGCCATTTGCTCAAATCCTTTTAATATATCAACGGAATCAGTTTTTTTGTCTTTTTGGAATAATCTCTGAATTCATCTCCATACTTTTTATCGAGGTATCTATCGAGTAAGGGAATAATATTAAAAATGAAATTCACGGTCATGGCTAACGGTATGACATACACCCCGGAGCGATGCGTTATCATCGCAAATCCCGTGAAAAGCAGGATATCTCCAAAATAGTTGATGTGCATGGCAAGACGAAATAAGCCTCCGGTGTAGAGTCGACCAGTATTTTCCGCTTTTAACTTCCAGACGTGTCTGGCGTACTCAGAGAACGTATTGATAAAGGACCCGGACAAATATAGTAAAACACCGATCATCTCGAGCACCCCAACAGCCTGTTTGTTGTTTCCGCCCGCCGTTGCAAAAACGAAAAGGACAAATGACATCAGAATCGAAATCGTGATGGTTTCAAACCAGGTCCAGAAGCGTTTTTGAAAAATCCAGACGGTAACCTGAAGTCGAACAAAGTAAAGGATCAAACAGCCGGCAATCATTGAGCGCCGGACAAAGTCGCCGGATATTTGATACGGCTGCAGCCATGGGAATGAAGACAGTTGTTCGATATACATGAGCAATATGCTCACAGATACCGAAACCGTAATACAGATCGTAAAAACGGATTTGCGCCCAAAAGAAGGATCATACTGGTCTTTAAAAATCATTTTTATAACGCCTTGCCGATAAAAAAAACATAACCGTAGTGATCCGAATACTTCCGGTATAAATCTATTTCCCGCATCTCGGTTTCAAGCACCTCCACCGCACCGCTGTTGTTTTTATACTTTTCCGTCATCCGCAGCACGCGTTTTTCAATAACTCGGTAGTAATCCCACCATGCGGATTCCGGAAGCGTGAAATGCGCGGCCGGCTGATACCCGGCGGCCCGAAGATCTGCAAGATTGCCCTCGATATCCTGTATCTGCGGATATGCTGAATTCCAGAAAGCCTTGAGCTTATCAGGGACATCGAAACTTAGCCAGGCGACTTCCGTGACCGCAACATATCCGCCTTTTTTCAGCAGCGGCTTCCACATGGTAAGCCCCGCTTTGAATCCGATATTGTAAATAGCGCCTTCGGACCAGATGACATCAAAGGTTTGGGGCTGGAACTGCAGGTTTGCCATATCTCCCAATTGGGCGGTAACCTGTTGAGTCAATCCCAGCGCTTTGCTTTTGCGTTTCAGTGCGTCAATATATGGCCTGTGGAAATCAACGGCCACAATGTTTCCTTTGGTCAAGCGGCATAAATCAATGGTCTGCCTTCCAGGTCCGCATCCGGCATCGAGGATGTGCGGCAAGGGCGGAAGGTCTTTAAGCAGGGAAAAAGCGCGGCGGGTGGATGCAAAATCACCGGGTCCTTCTTGAGGATTATCCTGATGGATCTCCCAAAATATATGCATCTGTTCGTCTTCGTTCACGGGAGTCCTTTTTGGATGAAAATACCGCTGCGGCAGTCTTGCCAGTATGCCAGAACAAATCATGCTGGTGTACGGCCGGTGGTCTGTCAAATTTTCAAATTTAGAGATACCGGCCGTCCGCTGCTGCGCCTATTGCGTCTGTTTGTCGGATTTATACAAATTTAGCATCTTTATAATCTGCTCGGCGGTTGCTGAATTTTTCAATTTTTTAACTTCGTATGCCGGCATAACCGTCTGGCTGTTCAGCCAGTGTGCAAAATCTTGACTGCCGATAATACGATCCCAATCCGGATGTTTGGCCGAGACTTCAGCAAATACGAGCACGGTCTTTGTAAAATTTGAAACCAACAGATCGCCGGCTTCAATGAAATGGCCACGGTCGTTTGCGAACTTTCTCAGCGCAGCGGTTGTCTGCGGGCCAATGACCCCGTCTATCGGCCCCGTATTATAGCCAATTGTAATCAGACCATTTTGGATCCTTTTGACCCGAACTGGATTTCGATTGTATCTGCTCAGCGCTTCTAAAGTGAGCAGGCTATCATAGTCGCGCCTTATTTTCGCAGGGGGTTGTGATGCCGCCGGTTTTGCGGAAGGTGATTGCTTTTCAGCGCTAAATTTGGCTGCTGAATTCGATCCAGATTCTTTTTGGGGATGGTCCGCTGAAACCGGCGGTGAAGCGGTATCGCTATCTGTTGCCGGTTTGTCTTTTTGGGCGACAACTGGCGGGGACATTTGCTTTTGTGGCGTTTGGCGATCTGAAATCAGATAGAGCATCAGAGCGCCCAAAACGGCAGCGACGGCAAGCAAACCCAGCGGCAGTTTTTTTCTCTGGGAGGGCGCGCTGATTTGCGGTGGTCGGGTTTCTTCAGCGGGCGGCGTTTCCGGTTCAGGTTGCGGCGACGGATCTTGCGACAAATCAAAAATCATTTGATCCGCTCCGGACTTTTTTACCTGCAGATAGGATCTGATGCGTTCATAGGCGTCGTTAACCTCTTGTATTTTGATCTCCGCTTTGCGCTTGAAGCGCGGCAGATTCTGATAGTTTTCCGGGCGCCAGGCTTCGACCAGCTCTTTATAGGCCTGCTCCACCTCTTCGATGGAGGCCGACACATCAAGCTCTAAAATTTCAAAATATTTTTTCATTATTATCGGATATCCGCTCCGGGTTCATATTATGGGCGATTCGCCAGACGGTTATAAACCGCATCGATGATCTGGGCAGAAGCCTCAGCCATCGCCGTGCTCATTGCTTCCGCTAAAGCCCGTGGGTCTTTTTGCCGGCAGGGTTTGCGGATATGGTAAGATTTTTGAAAAATGATTTTTTTGCTGACATCGGTTTCGTGTTCGCTCATTAAAACAATGTTCAGCGCCAAATCTGCCTGACAGCCGGCTTGGGTGTCGGATTCCAAAAATTCATCTACGCTGCCCCCCAGCACATAGGCATGGGGAAATCGGTTGTTGCGGGTAACAACGGCCTTAAAAAGACCGGATTGCCGCATGTCGCGGGCCAAGAAATAGGTGACGAGCGCTGCGGGATTCGCCTGCCACTTATGATAGTCATAAGCTGCCCTTTTATATGCGTCATCGCGGTAGATGATTTTACGCGTGTTATAAATGGGGGAAACGCTGAACGACTCCACTTTGATGACCTGTGAAACGGACTGGCGATCGCCCATGCGGGACGGGTCATATTCCAAGCTGTAATACTCAATTTTGCTGCGGGGCTGCTTAAGATCGAGGCAGGCAGTTAAGGGCAATGTGAGACCCATCAATAAGATGAGAATTATATTAACACGTGTCATCGATCTTCTCCCGTTATTGATTGCCGATATCCGCATCGAAGTTGCGGGGCTTCGGCGGCTCACCGAACAGCAATTGTGACGGATGGTCGGCCAGCAGCTCCATTAGCTGGTTTAAGTTTTCACTGGCCAATTCCAGATTCTGCGCAGCGACCACCAGATGCTGCATCAGCTCTGATATGGACGCATCGGTGCCGCTGACCAGCGATGTGCTCTTATTTAAGAGAATATTGGCTTTTTCCATGGCCCGGCTAAAATCATCCAGGGCGGTTTTTACGATCTGCTCTTTACCGATGACGATACCCTCCACGCGGGCTAGAGTGCGGTCGGCTTTGTCCAGCAGGCTGTTCAGCTCTTGGCCCGCCGTATCGGCTGCAGCTAAAACTTGATTCCATCTTGGGTCTGTCAGGATTTGCTGCATCTTCTCAAATGATGAATTTATCGTTTGAGAAATGCGTTCCACATCGGCATCATCGACACTTTGATTGATGTTGTCCAGGGTCGCTTTAATTTTACCTGAAATTTCCTCAAGGTCCAATGCTTTTATCTGGTTGAGGATCGCATCGAAGCCGCCGATTAATCCTTTTATTTCAGATGGTTTTGAGGCAATGATCGGATACTCTGAAGGAAAGCTAAGGGGCGGTGACTGATCCGGCTCACCTGCTCTTTTTTGATCCAGTTCCACGAACATGCTTCCGGTAATTCCGACTGATTTCAACTGGGCCACGATATTCTGGTTGAGTTTTTGGCCGGATTCTATTTTTAAAATGACTTTGATGAGTTTTGAATCCGGCGCCACGCCGATGCTCTCGACGCGACCGGTAAAAACGCCCCGGTATTTTACCGGCGAATCAACATCCAGGCCCTGAACGGACTCATCAAAATAGGTGACGTAAAACCGGCCTTTTTGCAAGAAGCGCGACATGCCCAGCCAAATGGTGACCAGGATTGCCAGGGTAATTCCGATGGCGACAAACATTCCGACGGCAAATTTGGTTTTCTGGGTGGCCATTAAGGCCCATCCTTTCCATTCGAAAGCGAATTTTCTCCGGGCAGACGATTAAAGAATTGTTTCACAAATGGATTGCGGCTTTGATCCCTCAAATATTTCGGATCGCCATCGGCAATAATGCCCCGGGTGCTTTTATGCAGCATGATCACGCGGCTGGCCACGGCAAAGATGCTCTCAAGCTCATGGGTAATGATGACCATGGTGGTTCCCAAACTTTGATTGAGATGAATAATCAGTTTGTCCAGTTCGGCTGATGTGATCGGATCCAGCCCGGCAGAGGGCTCATCAAAAAACAAGATCTTGGGGTTGAGCGCCATGGCCCTTGCCAGCCCGGCTCTTTTTTTCATCCCGCCGCTGAGTTCAGATGGCAAATGGTTCTGATAACCATCCAGGTTTACCAGATTGAGCTTCATCTTAACCAGATGATCCACCGATTCTCTGGACAAATCCGTGTATTCTAAAATCGGCAGGGCCACATTTTCGGCCACCGTCATCGATCCGAACAAAGCGGCACTCTGATAAAGGACACCGACTTTTCTGAGTATCTGCTGCAAAACGTCTTCATCACATTCGGAAATGTCATCACCGTCGATGAAAATTTTGCCGGAGGCGGGCCGATGAAGTCCTAAAAGGTGTTTAAGCAAAGTGCTTTTTCCGCTGCCGCTTCCGCCTAAAACAGCAAATATTTCACCTTCATAAATGTCAAATGAAATCTGATCAAGAATAATGTCATCACCATATCTGGCGACTAAATTCTTAACCTGAATGACGGCTTTTCTATTCATCGGTCCTGTCTTATCCCCAGTAACGCAATATGACGGCAAAAACCGCATCGGTCAGTATGATTAAAAAGATACTGCTGACGACGGCCGATGTGGTCGCCTGACCCACCTCGGCAGCGCCGCCCCTGACTTGAAACCCTTTCAGGCAGCCGATCCCGGCAATCAGCAGCGCGAACACGGCCGCTTTTAAAAATCCCCAAAAGACATCAAAAACCGACAAGGTTTTCAACGTTTGGGCCATGTAGGCATTGGCCGTCAGATCCAGCATAAATACCCCGACCACCAGACCGCCCAGTATGGCGAACAGATCCGAAAACAGTGTCAGGATGGGAACCGTAATAAGGGAGGCGATGATTTTGGGCACGGCCAGAAAACGCGTCGGGTCAAAGCCCATGGTAAACAGGGCGTCGACTTCATCGGAAATCTTCATGGTTCCAATTTCGGCCGCAAAGGCTGAACCCGACCGGCCGGCTACGATGATGGCCGTCATAATCGGCCCCAGTTCGCGGACCATGGACAGACTGACAAGGGATGCCACATAGATATTGGCCCCAAATTGTTGCAGTTGAACCGAAGACATAAAGGCCATGATCAACCCCAGTAAAAAACTGATCAGACCTACAATGGGGAGCGCATCCACGCCGACTTTTTTCATCGATATTAGGGTGTCATCGGTTCGCAAAGACCGGGGGTGTAAACAAACATGGATCAAGGATAAACAGACTGACCCGATAAAAGAGAAAATAAAATTCAGGCCCGCCACCTGATCAAAGACACCTTCGCCCAGGCGAATAAACATGTTGGGGGGCGGCTTGCGGCTGAATGTGTCCGGTTCGCCTAAGGCATCGTATTTAAGGATCGAGAGGATCTCTTTGACCCGTTGATCGGCGTTTTCAAGGTATAGCCGGCTTTTTTGGTCGGCCACCAAATTTTTTAATTCGACCAGGACCAGCGCTCCGAAATCATCCAGATAGGTTACCTTTTCAAGATCGACGGTCAACGCCGGGGGCAGCGGGGGCTGAAAAAGGGATTTTATGCCGGCGATGGTTTCGGCTGCCGTGGCAGCATCCATGCGGCCCTGGATGTGAAGCGTCACAGCACCATCATCACCGTGTGAAACTTTATAGCGGCAAGAGTGTAAGTCTTCTGAGTTACCCATAACTCAAGGCTTATCAAATTGGAGATTTTTTAAATTTTTAACATCAATACCATAGGTATCTGTCAGCGAATCCATATCCATCTGAAAGACCAGCCAGCCCACAAATGTTTTGTCTTTGTAAAGCTCAAAAGCGATCTCAGTGCCTTTTTTGCCCATGGGATGATCTTTCTCGGTACGGTAAACAGTGAGAACTTTATGCAGGGAGTCCTCGCTTCCCTGAAATTCTATGGCCGCATAACTGCTTCCGATCATGGCGTCGGCAGAGATATCTGCCTTTGTTGAATAAGCGCTCACCACCTCGCGGTCCTTATCCAGCAAGACCAATCCGGTATAGGGAATTGCTGTCGTATGCGGAATATTGAACAATTTTTGCATTGCCTGGCGGATTGCGTTTTTGTTTTCTTTGCCGAGATGCTCAGATAACCACGAGTTGAGCAGAAAATAGTCCTTGGCCAGAAGGTTGCTGAGTTCCTTTTGTCTTAAATCTGCGGCCTGGTGGCCTTTTGAATAATACGGATAGCCCAGAAAAATCATTGCCGTCAAAAAGCTGATTAAGACAAACGCCGAAATAAGCCAAATAAATGAACGCTTATACTTTTTCTCCAATTTCTTGGTGGCGGTAACATCGCGACCCAATGAGAGGACGCCCTGGAAGTTGTGGTGGCCGTCATAGAGGACGGTGAAGCTTGTCGAGATACAGCGTATGCCTTCCCGGGGGTGTCTGATATCGAAAACTTTTTCTTTGGCTGAATATTGGGTTTGAACCGCATGCAAAAATTTTTTATATTCGTCCGCTTTGACATAAATTTCATCGACATTGGTGTCGCGCATCTGCTGCCAGTCCCGCCCATATAGCCTTTCAGCAGCAGCATTCCAAACCAGGATGCGGCCTGCCTTATCCGTCACAATAACGGCGTCCGGCAACTGATCGCTTACTTCTTTTAAGCCGTAAAGCATTTGAGTGGCTTCATCCAACCGAAGTGATAAATGCCGGATGATATCCGGTGCCGCAGTTGGACATTCTTCCAAAAAGAGCATGATCTCTTCTTTGGGAATGCAAATAACTTCCACTTTTGTCTTTGCTTTAACAGAGGCCGTTCGCTTGTCCCCTAAAAAAAAGGAAATCTCTCCGAAGACAGTTCCTTCCTGGGTGATGTCCCTTATTTTCATGTCCCCTTTGAAAATTTCAACCTGTCCGGCTACGAGGATATACAGGTCTTGAGAATCATCACCTTCTAAAAAGACTGTCTGTCCTGAAGTAAAAGTGATGAGGTATTTGGCTAAATCGGGATTGCTGATAATTTCATCTATTCTGAGGCATTCCATATTCTAGCAATGTAGTCTAAAGCAATTTAGCAGTCAATTTAAAAACTTTAGCGAACCAATAGATCTGGACACGCCCATTTTGAAGGCGCGCGCAAAAACCCAAAACAGCCCAGAATTAAACTAAGAAATTCTGAACTAAGACGTGTCGATTCCGGCAAAATTCTCGTGGGGATCGAGCTCGTCAAAAGCGATCGTTCCTTGCCGCCGGGCGGCGTTATATAGTTTGTTGATGTAAGCATCCCATTTTAAGCTTAAGCGCGAATCTTCCTGTAAGGTTAGATCAATCGCATGATTGATCTCGTGTTTGAGAACCGCTTCCCAGCCGGATGCCTTTAGAAGCCGGGCGGAGATGAAAATGGTCCTGTTTTGATGGTTGTATGCCGCTGGCTGCTGGTTCCACGTTTTGTCGATATCGAACTGATCTTCCACCTCGAACCATTGTTTTTGACCGTCTCTGTTGACGTCCACCCATTTACCGGGCGAGACCTTGCCGTCTCCGTCAAGATCCACTCCGAAGCCTAGTACAGTTGGCAATGTTTCCGCAGCACCCACGAAAATGCGGATACCGTTGTCTTTTAAAAATGTGGCCAACTTTTCCGGGAATGCGTCTATTTTTTGCGACACCAGTGCCTGATAATCCGGCGCGGCGGTTCCCCCGATGAACGATTCGGAAAACGGGATCACGGCCTGTGATCCGGCAGCAGGGTTAAGCGGTTTTAAATTTAAGCCTTCAATAAATTTTTTGAAATAGCCTTCGGTGGCCACGGCAGTTTCAAACATGGATAACGGGTGATACTTTACCAGGTCGGGAAACTCTCCCAGGCAGGTATGGGTGGTAGGCGTTAACTGGGCATGCGAAAAAATATCCTGCAGACTGTGGAGCCCGATGCCGAATTCATGCTCGGCCGCATCGTAAAAGCCATCATCAGCCAGTCTGAGGGCGCGGTCCAGATGGATTCTGGCAGCGGTGATGCGGGTGTCTTCCACGCCGGCCGGGCTGCGGTTGTAATGGCGCTGGATGTCGCCAATGCTACCCACCGTGCCGGTTATGCGAAGTTTGGTGCGATCCCGCGGATCGTGATAGTGGGTTTGGCTGATATCGACATCATAACACATGGTCGCCATTCGGCGGGCCTGCTCTGCGCTAAAGCCGAGTTTCACGGCAATATCGTAGGTGCCGAAATCTTCATTGGCGCGGCGGTTCGGATCGATGCTTCCACTGTGCGGGCCTCTGTCCCAGGTGAACTGGGGCACTTTTTTGCGCAGGACACCCAGATAACGCGCCTCTTTGGACAGGTCGGATTGCTCACCTTTGACAATTTCTTCGAACTTTCCGTAAGGTGCAGAGGGGTATTGATCCGTTTGACATTTATTTTCGGTCATCTTAACTGCCAGCGGATCGATCAGGCGGTCGGCGGCAATGACCAGAGAAGGGCAGATGCGGCTGATTGACAAAAAGATCTTCTGTACCAGGGCGCCTGTTTTTTTTGAAAATGGAAAATAGCGCGCGTCCGGGCGGTACGCCTCAATCAAATGAAATGTGCGCAGCACATCGTTGTTGGTCCGGCCGGCGGTCAAAGACTGCGGCAGACCGACCTCGGATAGATAGCCGGTAGGATCGAAGCGCTCAACATCTCGGCCTGTGCTGCTCCTGAGTATATCTTTGTACTTTTTAAAAACTCGGGGCGTCAGCGCTGGTTTCCATTGGCCGGAGGCAAAAAGGTCAATCGGTGCGGTCAGGTTGCGCTCGATTTCCTGTAACAGCGCCCCGTCTTCCCATATCCCGGGTTGGAAGAAATTTATTTTTGAAATCGGCATGTGTATAAAATAGAGGGTAAAGGCGTGAGGGTCAAGGAATATACAAAGTTGGTGTCAGGTTTCAGGTGTCAGCATAAGGTTCTGGGCTTTTCAATCTTGACACCCGAGCCCATAACTCATAGTCTGCCCGAATAATGATAATGTCGTAGAACCCGAAAGGACACTCCATGGCAAAAAAGAAAAAAACACCACCACCCGCTTGTGCATCGTGTGGTCATGTGGAAATGAAGAAGGTTTGTGTTGATGAAGACGGACTCAGTTCAAAAGGATGTCCAACGCTGGTTTATAATGATGTTCTTGCCGAAGCCGATAAGGAATACGATCGATCGGAAATACTCGAGTTTGCCAGACAGTCTTCCCGGCAGGAGGCGGATTGCTACGCAAACCGCCACCAACGACCCTATGTGATGCAGCCGACCAAGACCCGAATCGTTGAAATCTATGAGTTTGCAGAAAAAATGAATTACCGGCGCCTGGGCCTGGCCTTTTGTCTCGGTCTTGCCAAGGAAGCCGGCATCGTGGAGCAGATCTTAAAGGACCGCGGTTTCGAGGTGGTTTCGGTGCTTTGTAAAGCCGGAAGGACATCAAAAGACCGCATCGGAATCAAGGATGAGGACAAAATCAATCAAGGCACCGACGAGACCATGTGCAATCCGATTTTCCAGGCCAAATTACTGAATCATGAGCAAACCGAGCTTAACATTCTTTTAGGTCTGTGTGTGGGTCACGATTCCATTTTTTTCAAATATGCCGAGGCGCCGACCACGGTTTTGGCTGTAAAAGACCGCGTGACCGGTCACAATCCCTTGGCTGCGATATATCTTTCTGATTCCTATTACCAAAAAATCAAACAGACATGACTTTATGACGAATCGAGATTACAGCGGCCTGCCAGATGATGCCTGCAGGATATCATCATGGATCATGTGGCGCTTTTAGTAAAATACCCTATTCAATTCTTGTCTCAGATCGGTCTTCGCTTTCATTAATTGCGTTTAGAAAAACATCCCCGAACTTTGCGGCTTTTTGTTCGCCGACCCCATTGATCTGCAGGAATTCCCCGCGACTGCTCGGCTTGAGGGTTGCCATTTCTGTCAAGGTCTTATCATGAAAGATAACAAACGGCGGTACCCCGAGATTTTTTGAAAGATCGAGTCTCAGGCGGCGAAGCTTTTCGAAAAGTTGCCGGGCGTCGTCTTTCAAGAAGTCAGGCTTGTGTTTTGTGGATGCTTTGGTGGCCTTTTTATTTCTGATCAACTGTGGGTCTTTACGAAACCGTATCTTCCTTTCGCTCTTTAGAACAGACCAGCTTTTTTCGGTGAGACGATAACCTGAAATGTTTCCGATATTGACGCGGAGCATACCGGCGGCCAACAGCTGGCGATACACCGACCGCCACTCTTTTGGGGACAATTCCTTGCCGGCGCCGAAGGTTTTCAGCTTGTCATGCCGCAAGCGTAAGATTCGTTCGTTTGGGTTTCCGACCAGGATATCGGTCAGATGCGCGGCGCCAAAGCGCTGGCCGGTGCGATACACACAGGAAAGCGCCTTCTGGGCGGCGATGGTTCCATCCCAGGCTTCCACAGTTTGTGAGCAATTGTCACAAGTTCGACATGGCGCCGGGTACGCCTCGCCGAAATAGCCCAACAGGGCTTCGCGACGGCATTCCACGGCCTCACCGTAGCCCAGCAAGGCTTCCAGCTTGCGCTGTTGAATACGTTTGAAGGCTTCGTCTCCCTCCGATTGATCCAGGAGTTTTCGCATGGCCACCACATCGGCAAGGGAGTATACCATCCACGCATCCGCTGGTTGTCCATCCCGGCCGGCCCGTCCGGTCTCCTGGTAATAGGCCTCCATGCTGGCCGGCAAATCCAAATGGGCGACAAAGCGTACGTCGGGCTTGTCGATGCCCATGCCAAATGCAATGGTCGCTACAATGATGAGACCATCATCATGCAGAAATTGTCTTTGACGTTCTGTCCGGGTGTGCGGGTCTAACCCGGCGTGATAAGAAAAAGCCGGTAGCCTTTTTTCTTGCAGCCAGCTTGCAATTTGATCGGCCCGGCGCCGCGTTCTGACATAGACAATACCCGGTTCGCCGGAATGTTCGTTCTGGATAAAATCGTACAGTTGCTGTTTGTCTTTATTTTTGAGCAGGACACGATAATAGATATTCGCACGATCAAAGCTGGAGACGAACTGGGCTGCCCGCCCCAATTTAAGTTTATCCAGTATATCCTGGCGGGTGACCGCGTCAGCTGTCGCCGTTAAAGCGATTCGCGGTACATTCGGAAAGTTGTCGGTCACCTCAGATATTTTTAGATATTCCGGTCTGAAATCATGGCCCCATTGGGAGACACAGTGCGCTTCGTCGATGGCAAACACCGCAATGGGGAATTTTTGGATAAACCGCTGAAAACCCTTGCTCTGCAACCGTTCAGGCGCGACATAAAGAATATCCGCCTTGCCGGACACCACCCGATTTTCAACCAGTTGGGCTTCTTGCCGGGTCAGGCTGGAATTGAGGAACTCGGCAGAGACCCCGCTTTGGCGCAAAGCGCCAACCTGGTCCTGCATTAACGCGATCAGGGGAGATATGACAAGTCCGACGCCATGACGAATGATCGAGGGGATCTGGTAGCAAATGGATTTGCCGATGCCCGTGGGCATCAGAACGAAGGCATCTTTTCCATCGATTATTTGTTGGATAACGTTGAGCTGGTGTTCGCGGAATGTATCATATCCGAAGTATTTTTTCAGGATCTGTAGAGGCTGCATATTTCACGGAGAACAAAATGTATTTTTCTTTTTGCCGGAAGAGGTTTTGGGCGTTTTTACATAACCCATTTTCCGTTTCGGTTTCTCGTCTTCCCCCAATAATTGCTTTATGGCTTCGAAAACAATTTGAAATTGTTTATCATACTTTCCTTCCAGAGCAATGATTTTTTTCTTTAAATCTTCATGGCTGATGAACATTTGCCTCATTTTTATAACAGCGCGCATGATCTGAATATTAACGTGAACAGCTCTATCGCTTTTCAGCACGCTGGAGAGCGGGGCGGCTTCTTGTTCAGTGAAAACAAAGGGAAGATATTTTGAATGTTGTCCTCTTTTTAAGATCACATTTTGTGATCTTAAAGATTCATATTCCTTTTTTGAAAGCTCGAACATAAAATCGAAAGGGAAGCGATCAATATTTCGCCTGACAGCCTGCTTTAGAACTCTGTTCTCAACCCCGTAAAGAGCGACGAGATCCCTATCCAGCATGACCTTCACACCGCTAGATATATTTTTTCAATAATTTTATCATTTGTACAATATTCGGCATGTGCTCAACTTCTTTATTTAGACTTAACTGAAATTGGTTTGATTTTGGAGGTCACAAATTGTGACCTCCAATTAACCTTCCGATGGACTTCGCGGGGACGGCCGATTTTGACAATCCAGACGGTGAGCACATCTTCCTGAATGGAATAAACGATGGGATAATTTCCCTGCCGGATTGGATAACACAAAACCGTCAAGATGATGGTGAATTGGCTGCCGGCTTCTGCTGGTTTTTGATCAACCACTTTTCCGGCTGATTCATCATTTTAACAAGTTGGCCCATGATGTGATTGTAGACGGCATCCAGATCATCGCATACGGCATCATCCAGGTACTTGCATTGTCTCGCAAATTCAACCCACACTTGTGTTTCACAGGCTTCACCTTCAGAATCGTTCAACTTGGCAATAAAAGGAGTTTTGAATCGTCTTTTGCGCCAGGCTCTTGTTATATTAGCGCAAACGCAACGAGATGAACGCCGCAATTGATCGGTCATGGAATACTTTTCCTCGGGCGGGAAATTCTCAGTGAGTTGGAAAATTTTCATGGCGGCCTTCATTGCATTCTGAAAAACTCGCAAATCTTTGTAACTGTTTATTTTATCGGTCATTTTCCATTCTCCTTATCAAATTACTGACGGCCGTTTATTTATAGTGAAAGTTCAGCCGCCTGATAAACAGGCGGCTGATTCGCTATTCGAATGATCGGCTACTTTTTGGCCTGCTTCTTTTTGGAATTTTTAATGATGATCAAATCTTTATTTTTCTCAAATGTTTTCTGGCCGATTCGCGGGACTTTTATTAAATCTTCCGGATTTTTGAAGGGGCCATTTTTTTCGCGATAGGCGATGATACCGGCGGCATGACTTGAACCGATGCCCTTTAATTGCGTTAGCTGTTCAGCTGTGGCCGTGTTGATGTTAATTTTTTCAATATCGCCGGCATAAGCGCCGGTCACAACGGCCAGGCTCAGTAAAACAACAATCCATACGGCTGCAATTGGTCTACAATTTTGCATTTCATCCTCCTTTCAATTGAGGGTTTATGAATCATTCCCGTGCCTCTGCGACAGGGACTCTTGGAATTCGCGACGCAACATTTTTTGAGAGATGTCAATAAAAACTTGCTTTTTTATCCATTTGCGGTTATTTAAAATTTGCATCCAACCGAATGAGAACTTTTTTTGTCATTCATACGGATAATGCGTCTATATGGATGAACGATATGCTGCCGGAGATACAATGTCACCTTGTCTTTAAGTTGGTATAAAACAGCAAATTATAATTGTCAATAAAAATTTGCATTTAAAGCAAAAAAAATTTTACATAAAAAACATACCCCATCTGCTGAACAGACGGGAGTGAAGTATGGCGAAAGAAGAAAAAACAAATAATAACAATAATATGGAAGTCTCCCTAAGCGAAACAGAGGAAATCATCGGGCGTTTGAAGAAAGTGCTGGACGTCAAGTCCGACGGACAACTGGCAAAATATTTAGGCATTACACGGCAAAATATCGGTGCAGCCAGAAAACGGGATGATGTTCCTCCGGGATGGATTTATAAAGTGGCCGAGTTAAGCGGGTGCTCCATGGATTGGCTGCGTTTTGGACACGGCCCGAAGGTCCGCGCAGAATACACCTCAGCGGGATCGAAACCGAAGGGTGAGCTATCCAGTCAGGCGTCACCCTATAAACTTCAGGTGAGCTGGCAGCCCAGGCCGGCCGATGAATTGCAAGGCGATGAGGACATTCCCGGCTTCGGTGCCGCTGTTGAAATGTTGGCCAGAATTTACAGTTCCGAAGATCAATTGATGATTCGTACGATCAACGCCAATATTCGGGCGTTTTGTGAGGCAATTGATCGCAAACAGCACGATCAGAGTTCCACAAAAGAGCTCATAAATCTTAAAAAGCGCCTGGTGATGATTGAGGACCAACTGAAGCGGGACAAACCCGCTTGATTATGGAATGCGGATTCGTGAATGGTAAATACCGGGCGAGGAATCCGGAATTTCAATAGCGCCAACGGCTTTTTTATAATATTTCGTGTCCTTGACTGCGCCTACAATTGCATATCCATAGCCTTTGAGTTTCATATCCAGCAAACATGCGGTCATTAATGCCCTGCCTGTACCTTTTTTACGATCTGATTTAGCAACACCCATAGGGCCGAAAAATCCCAATGCAGTAGCATCGTAACAGGCGAAACCGATTAATTTTGCGTCTTTTACGGCCACAAAACAGGTTCCGGGGTTATTGGAGAGGGCCACATCGGTTTCACTGGCCCAGCCGGCGCCAAAATGATCGGATACCCAGGCAATGATGCCGTGTTTCTCAGGCCCCAGCGGTTTGCGAAGGGTAATTCCAAGCGCCTGTTGTTTTGCCAGAAACTGCCAATCATCTTCTATTTCATATAATTTGATTAACATATCCACCATTGCTCCTCCCTCCATTTTCAACCGACATATTCTAAAAAAAAGAGACAGTTAACTGCCTTATATTTCACTATTTCATAATTTTTGTCAAAATATAGCGGAACTTTTCGGAGCCCGGGGTGTTTAATCAAAGTAAAGTCGAGGCCCGCCAAATGAATAATTATCGAATAGAATTAAAAACGGAGGTTCGGGAAATGAGAAAAAAAGTGATGTTGGCATTAACCGGGGTGACGCTGTGTGTGGCGCTGGCATTAAATCCCAATGCCATTCTGGCTGAAGATGATAGCGCAGATATACAGCCGGGCGTGTCTTTGCGGCAACGAATTGACGCCAATGGTGATGGTACTATCGATGCGGATGAAAAAGCGGCTGTCAGGGAACCGTATCGAAAACGCTTTGATCGCAATAATGACGGTAAGCTTGATCGAAATGAAAGACGGCATACGCGCAGACGGTTTGATCGCGCTGAAGATCGCCGGGACCGCCGGGAAGACAACTTCGATCGTCGGGAAGACCGTTGGGACCGCCGTGAAGATCGCCGGGATCGCCGCGAGGATGTTCGTGACCGCCGTGAAGATCGCCGGGATCGCTGGGAAGATGTGCGTGACCGCAGGGAAGATCGGCGGGATCGCCGCGAGGATAAATGGGACCAGCGAGAAAATAGGCGGGATCGCAAAGAAAATGTCCGCGAATTTAAAAGAAATCTGCGGCAGCACAGAGGGCATGTATCGCGCAATGGCGGAAGCGCCCGCCGGCGTTAAGGCTTCCGTCTTCGCGCTAGCGAGCTTCGCCGAGACTAAATGTCGCGGCACGCCCGAAGCCGCTGAGATCGTCAACCGTTATTCTTGGAAAACCAGCGGCCCGGATTCTCGGGCTGCCGTTTTGATTTCTTCTAATTCGGCTGTTTGAACTGTTTCAAACGGATTCAATCGCGGTTGGCCTGAATAATATGGTAATATGGGTGTTTGGGATTCCGAATCGATCCAAGGGAATCATGACGGCATGGTCTTTTGTAAGACCCGGTGGAAATGAAACGGAAATAGGCATCTCTCCAGAAATAGCGCCTTCACCCGCACACCGCAGGCATTCATAAGGTCCCACGCCACCGTTGCCACGGCAAGTTGGGCAGACGGCCTGAGCCGGCACCATGATCCTGGCATTTCCACCGCGAAGTGCCTGTTGGGGTGTGAGCGTTACTTCAAGCGTCAGGTTTTGAACGCGACCGGATTTTGGCGAAGCGAGATCTGAAAAATTACGCCACAACCAGTCAAAGATCTCATCAAACGACGGCGTGATAGACTGAAACGATCTCACCGGTGATACGTCCCCCAAATTGACAGGTGCTTCCTCAGGTATCAGGGGCTCTGGTTTAGCGTGTGCGGGCGATCTGAACGGTTTTTTTATTGACACTTTTGCGATCGTCTGCTCATAGTCGTGTCGTCTTTTCGCATTACCAAGAACGGCATAGGCCTCCTGGATTTCTCGAAAGATTTTACCCGTGCCGTCGTAGCGGTCTGGGTGAAATTCCTTGGCAAGACGCCGATAGGCACTTCGGATTTCATCTTCAGTTGAAGTGGGCGAAATGCCGAGAATCGCGTAATAACTCTTGGCCATTGGACAGCTCCTCCCGTAAAATAGATATGCTGAAGCGTATCTTTATATTACTCGGATTATAATCCAGGCAGTTGATCGATGCGATATTCATGTGGATCGTGATATAATCGATCGTTTTCTATCTTAAGAGAATAACGGTACTTATCAGAATTTCCATCCCGACCGCAAAAAGGGCAACCGCTTCTGTCTTTGTATAGCAGGTGGCCGCATTCAGCGCAACATTCTCTGCGCATTTTAATCCTCCGTTTATTATCCGGAATACAGGCCCGCAAAAAATACCTTAACCTGATGTCACTTTTATCCTTTTCGTCTCAGATGCTTTTAATTTTCGCAACTTCATTTTAAGAACCCCTCTCTTATAGCTTGCGTCCACTTTATTCGGGTCCACTTCTGCAGGCAATTCAATGGTCCTTTTAAAATACCCATAGGATCTTTCGACGCGGTAATAGGTTTCCTCTTTTTCCTTTTGCGCTTGCTTTTTTTCACCTCTAATGGTCAAGAGTCGACCATTAATAGAGATATCGAAATCTTTGGCTTCAATCCCGGGGATTTCGACCCTTATGGTGATATCTTTCCTCCCCTCGCTGATGTCTAATTTTGGATCCCAATTTCCATCACCGAAAAGGTATGTTGAAGATAAAAAATTGGGCCCGAAAAATTGATCGTACATATTGTCAATTTTTCGCTGCAATTGATTTGCATGGCTTTTCTTTTTTTTCTGGTACGGTAAAATGCCAAACATTTTTATCACCTCCCGGTAGCGAAAAGCGTCCTTTATTAAACAAGGAACTCTAAGATCATATAATTTTGGATGTCTTTTAGTAAGCGAAAATTGGTTTGATTGAATGCAACCGAACGGCTAGATAAATTGGAGGTCGTCTGTGAGATGTTTCTAAATCATACACCTCCTATTTTTTTAGCACCCAATCAGCACCAATCAAACAAAAGGCGAATGTATGCAAATTTTGTTAAACGAAATCGAAATATATTTAGCGAGTTTAATTGGAGCCGGAATCTGGCAAATCCCCGCTGCGCAGATGACCCGGCTCCATACTTCCTTTAACCTGTCTTAACGGTAATCTTTTTAGGCGTTGCCTTTTCAACCTTTGGTAGCGACAAACGAAGGACGCCATCGTTTAACTTTGCATTAATGTTTTCCTGATTGATTAATTCACCGAGCGTAAACTGACGGTAATACCTGCCGGTTTCGTACTCCACCAATATGTTATCCTCATTCGCGTCATCAACAGGCGCAATATCCGCGGCCAGGGTCAAGGTATTATCACGAAGATCGATGGTTAAATCGTCTGCTTTGACGCCGGGCATATCGGCAAGCAGGGTAATCTCTTTTTCGGTTTCAAATATATCGACAGCAGGCGTGAAAACCAATCCCGACTTGGTTTGCTCGGCAGGGCTGGCCACTTCTTGCTTTTCTCGAACTTTAAGCTCTTTGCTCTGTGTATCAGCCATTGATAGAACCCTCCTTTGTAAGCATTATATTTACGACTTTACCGTAATTTGTTTGGGCTTCGCAGCCTCTGCTTTTGAAACTACAACGGTTAAGATACCATTTTGCAATTTGGCATCCACCTTATCGGGGTTGATGTCACCCGGAAGCCCAATCATTCTGGAAAAGCTTCCTTCCTCGCGTTCTTTTCTGTGGTATCTGGCACCTTCTTCTTCAGCTATCTTTCTTTCACCGGAAATGGCAAGATTATTGGCGGTTACTTGGATATCAAGCGCATCTCCCTTCACGCCGGGCAATTCAGCACGAACGAAATAATTTTCTTTGTCCTCAGTTAGATTTATTAATGGAAATACACCGGCGCTTACACGTTGATGTGGCGTTTCCGAATCCCCAAACATCTGTTCCAATTGTTTTCTCATCCGATGTAACTCGTCCAGCGGACTCCGGAACCTCCAGGGGGGGGCATTAAAAATTCTGCGGTAAATCATCTTGATACCTCCTTGGTTTTAACTGTTAGTGACCGTAAAACAGCTACATTTGAGACCTAACAACATGACAAATTTCGAATTTTGATTATATCATAAAAACAATTTTGTTATTGTCAAGATCCATTATAAAAAAAACATTGCATTACTAATTATTTTTATTATATTAAAGTAATGTTAACAAATGACCCTTCGGAAAGCAGGTGGAATAATGAAAAAAAATAAAGAAAATCAATGGGATGTAGAGTTCTCGCTGTCCAACCCATCCACCATGGATCTCAGAGGAAAACAATCGGTGCGAGCCACATTTCGACTCTCTGAAGTCTGCATTGATGCGATCAGCGTTCTTTCGGCTCAGCTGGGGATCAAACAAAAATCAGTTTTTGACCATTTGATGGAAGATGCTCAGGTCCTAAAAAATATGGCTCGTGAACTGGCGAACCTCGAATTGGATCGTCACGAACGTATCCAAAAAACCTTTGTCATCAGCCGCAGGTCATTATCCTATTTGGATTCGATCTCAAACAAATATGATGCGCCCAGGGACGCCTTGGTGGAGTATTCGGTTCGAAGGCTTTTGCCGATTATTGCCAAAGAGCGTAAAAGACATGAAAAACGCAAGGAATTATTAACTGAAATATCGAATCATTTCGAAGAGGGCGAGAATTTGTTATCGAAAGCAGATGAGATGCTGGGCACCGATGACCCGGTCGTCAACAAGCTGGCAACAGCAATGAGCGTCTATAAAAATGCGTTTAATGACATCGCCAACTTCATTGAAAGAGGAAAAATAATAGAAGAATTTCAGCTTGAATAGTTGGTTAGCTTGCCCGTGTAATTTGCAACTGCGCAATGCATATGCAAGTCTTATTTTTTTGCATGTGCCCCCATTCGAAATATCAGCCGTCTATTTAAATTTTTGGTTTACCGAACAGCTCCGCTCACATCCGGTTTGACGAGACTCGCCCCGCGGTTTTTTGCTGAAGGCTCAGTCTTGAGGGCAGCGGCGGCTGGAATTTATCGCCGCACGTCGGATAAATAGATGATTGCGGGTTCGGCACAGCCCGGTCGCCGGAATGAATGAGGAAGTTTTTGGCGGTGATGATGATTTCTATGATTCCCAAGGGGGTCAACTCGGGTAATATTCTGGCTGAAATATTCATACACGATGGAAACAGGCACAGACTCGGAACGATCGATACCCCCAAGGCGACCGGCAGGTCTATCAGGCCACCTTGCGCCAGCTTAAAACCCGCAACGGCACTAAATAGCAAAAGCACAATGACGCGGTTGCGCAGGCCGCGGCCAACATAAAAATAGCGGCGCAAAGCGGTAATCTGGAATGCGGCACTCATTATCAGACTGGCGGTCAGCGCGGCTATGGCAACGTCAACGGAGAACAAAAACAGATCCTGTTTGAATAATTGCGTCAACAAGTGCGGCGATAGTCTGGCAGGGTTTGCGGTATATTTGATGCCGACGGGGGTTTGGAGGTAGAGGTACCAGAAAGCCTCCAATAATGAAAGTAAGATGCCGACCAACACCGCCGTGGCGGTAAACAGAATACCGATCTCGATCAGTGAATAAATCAGGTCTCGCAACCAGATTTGAATCGCGCGGCCTGTCCGCTTCCAAACTGGTTGAGGATTTCCGGTTGAGTTCAATAAATTTTCCGTCATGCATTTTCTCGAAAAGGCGTATTGGCCAATTAAAAATTCAAGAGATTTGGAACTTATTTCAAAAATATTAGATTACGGTTTCAGGTCGGTCCGCCTCAGGCGGATGGAGCCCGCTGAAATCGAAAAATGTCTCATTTTATTTCATAACGGGCCAACAGGAAAACGGGAAAACGGGCAGCGGGACAAGGCGCTCAACCGATCAACCCTAAGTATATTATCGGTATAGGCGGGTTTATCTTGAGGATTAATAGCCAGCGGAATAAACGCTATTTTTCCCATCCTATAGATCTTGCGGTAATGGACCCTGCCAGATATGGAAGGCCTCGGTCTTGCGGATCATGTCCGCAACCGTAGAGGCGCCAGAATTTCGCAGAAACATGGCATGCTGGGTTTGGTGGCAGCGGGCGGCGGCAACCTTTATATCGTGCCAGGGGCGGATGTCGCTGATGATATCGGCTTGATCGTCTTGGTTTAATATGCGTTCGTATTCGGTGGGCGTGTGCCAGGCCGACCATGTCATAAATGCGGTGCCCTGTCGACCGCTGTTTAAGGCCATGCAGGTGGCCCGATGCGTGTAGATGTGCTGGGGGTGGCCGTATTCACCGTTTGATCCGTGGGTGATGACCAACTGCGGATCAATCTTTTGAACATATGTTGCGATAGCCGCTGCGAAATCCGCCAGCGGGGCGTCGATGCGACGGGCGATGCCGTTGATCTCCATGAACGGGTCAATGTAGGGCAGGAAAAAGATATCGCGCGCACCCAGGATGCCGGCAGCCTGACGAACCTCCTGTTCCCGGAAGGCGGCCAGATTCTCGCGGGTGGTTAAGGGCGGCTCACCCACCTCACCACCCTCACCGCGGGTGGTTTCCAGGATGAAGATGTCGTGTCCTTTTTGAGCATACATTGCCAGCGTTCCGCCGCTAAAAAGGGTTTCATCATCCGGATGGGCTGAAACGACTAAAATGGTTGTCATGTGTTTTATAAGGCCTCTATTTTTTTTGGATCGGTGTCGTAAAGCTATAAGCTAATCAACAAGTCGGCAAAATCAATGGGGTAGGCTGGATATATATGCGACGGCCGGGTTACCTTTGCAGGTCGAAAAAACAATCATTGGGGCGGGGGCTTAACGATGGCCTCGCCGATGATAACGGCTTCACCTTTCTGATTGGAGAATCGGGTGTCGAGTCGAACGCGGTTTTTTTCGCTGATGATTTCCAAAATCTCCAGGCGCAGCGTAATCTGATCATTGACAAAGACCGGCTTCATAAATTTGAGTGTTTGAGAGAGATAGATGGTTCCCACTCCAGGAAAATGAAAACCTAAAATTCCGGACAAAAGGCCGGCCGGCAGCATTCCCTGAGCGACTCGCTGTTTAAAAATGCTCTTGGCGGCGTAGTCTTCGTTCAGGTGGATCGGGTTGTGATCACCGGTTACCTCGGCAAAACGTTCGATCAATTCAGCCGTGATTGTAAAGGTCTTCTCGTAGGATTGACCAACCGTCAATTCGTTTATGGTCATTCCCTGATCGTTGTCGTGTTGACCTTCAACTTTCATAATGCGTCCTAGCGAATGATGACCGTGTTTTGAATGCCCTTTGACTGCAATTCTGTTCTCTGGTTTTCAGCGCCCTCTTTTGTAACAAAAGCGCCCACCAGCAATTTAAGCTGACCGGCCTGTGTTTTGAGGAAATAGGGCGAATATCCCAGCGCTTTTATCCGGCGCAGTTCGACTCGCATTTCATCCATGGATGTATAGGTGCCGATAAGGTTGGTATACGGTGTTCTTTTAACAATGGCGCCTGAGAGCCGGTGTTTCTGTTTGGCCTCAAGGGCTTCCTGGCGGGTCTGATAATGGCCTGCCAGGACCCGCAACCATTCGTCGCCGTCATCAAATTTAACTTTAACCACGTAGGGTGCCAGGCCCACCTTTTGATAATTCGACACGATTTTACGGGCGCTTTGCGGCAGCTTGCAGCTGGACAACATGATGGAATACGGGTGATAGGATTTCGGTTTCACTGGGGCAGCTGTTTTTTGTACCGGTTGCGGCTTCAAAGGTTTGTCCGGCTGAACGGCTTGCGACTCATCTGCTTCAGCTAACGATGAATCTTCGGGCGCTGCTTGTGGGGTCTTTTCCCCTGTGGCGGTCGAGTCTGTGCTTTTTACCTGCGGTTTAACAAGTTGAGATCCTTCTTGAGGAGAAAGTTTTTTCAATACGACCAGGGGCTGGGGGAGGTCACTTGTCGTTTGACTGTCCGCAGTTTCCGGCAGGATTTTTTTGGTGATAATCAAGGGCGTATTGCGGTTTTTAATGGTGCTGCGAGACACCGGATCGGGCTGGGATTTGGATCGGGTGAGATATCTCAGCGGGCTGTAATGCCAGACGCCGTAAACCGCCAAGAGGACAAGCACCATGGCTGCCAGCAAGAATACAGGTTTTCTTTCCATTTTTTTATTTCCGCTGTTCGATATGAGCGACAGGAATTAAAATCATTTTGAGCACTGTGGTCGTATACCCTATCACGACATAATTTTCAAGGTCGTTATGTAACAGAAGACAGATGTCAGAAGGCAGAAAACAGAAGACAGAGGACAGAGGACGGATGTCAGAGGACAGAAAACAGAAGTCAGATAGGGTTCTTTATCTTCTCGTTCCCATTATCTGTTTTCTGACATCTGTCCTCTGACTTCTGATCTCCTGAGCCTGACCGCGGAAGCCGTGAGCCAGGGAGCACAGCACGGGCACCAGAATCAAGGTCAGCAAGGTGGCAAATCCCAGACCAAAGATCACCGCCACAGCCATGGGCCCCCACCACTGGGAGGACTCGCCGCCGATATCAAAAGCCATTTTGCCAAAGTCAAAGCTGATACCGGTGGCCATCGGAAGCAGGCCCAGGATCGTGGTGATGGCGGTCAGCATCACCGGCCGGAAGCGGACCGCGCCGGCCCGCAGCAGCGCTTCAGTTGAAGAAAGGCCTTTGGCCAACTGCTGGTTGATATAGTCGATCAATACAATCGCGTTATTCACTACGACGCCGGCCAGGCTGATCACGCCGATGCCGGTCATGATAATGCCGAAGGCGGTACCGGTGATCAGCAGGCCGAGAAACACACCGATCAAAGAAAATACGACCGAAGCCAGGATAATCAACGGGGTAACCAAAGAGTTAAACTGGGTCAAAAGGATCAGCAGAATCAGGGCGATACAGGCAAAAAAGGCCTTGCTTAAAAATGCCCGGGCCTTGGCCTGCTCCTCCTGCTCACCGGTGAACTGAAAACTGTACCCTTTGGGCCAGTCGATCTGCTGCGACAGACGCGCATCGATGTCTTTAATCACGTCATTGGCCAACCGGCCCGAGACGTCACCGGATATGGTGACCACCCGTTTCTGATCGAGCCGCATGATCGCGCCGATGCCGCTGCCCAACTTCACCTCGGCCAGACTGGTTAAGGGGATCGGCTCGCCCTGGGGGCCGGAAACCGTAATGCGCTTCAAACTCT
>WOR8_10001488_pt1 | contig 30624 bp, 29 predicted proteins | sample DeeMarSeWOR38_10_FD_19890 | JGI IMG/M metagenome (IMG submission 19890) | reverse complement strand
CAACAGGTCGGCGGTACTTTATTCTTCGACGCCGGAATAACTGAACTTACGATCGAAGTAACTACCTGCAATAACAATCCCAGAGGTGACATTGATGAAACCTTTGATATCGAAATCTATAACCCAATGGGTGCAATACTTTCAGATGACGGTGATGGCAATCCCTATAGCAATTTGGAAACTATTACCATCATGGAAGGCAGCTGATCACCACCCCGCAGCAATAAAATCAAAAGGAATCCCCTGTGGGGATTCCCTTTTTTGCTAAAGCGACAAAACATAATACCTCGCTAATACTACGTAGTATATAAAACAATACATAGTATATTCAAACATTATCCTCTCAAGACAATTAAGATCCCCAAAAAAAGCCCACGAATTCCTCGGCCAAAAACAAAATTTTAAACAAACAGGCGCTCGTTTAGAAAAAAATGCTAGCGATACAATAAGTTAACCAGAAAAACTCGCGCATTCTATTAAATTTGTTTCACGTGTAGCCGAATATTTCGATTACCTTTTTAAACAGAAACGTAACCTTGTAACCACTCTACCCTTTTTCTTCGTATTCATTATAACGGCTCTGACCCCTTTAATACTGACCCCTTTAATAGAAACACCGCAAGAACGACTAATCAAATATGCCGCGGATACCGGAGACCATACAGTAAGCGATTCCTTTACTTAAATGTTGCGTTCTAGATAGGCGGCTTGATTCCGAAATCAAATGGTTTACATTGCGAGCATATTAGGCGTTAAAGTAAAACCCCAAATGACCGCGGCTCCCTTTCGGGAACCGCAGAAAACGCGAAATACTAACAGCAAAGCTACTGTTTACGTGCTTCGAAAATTTAAATAGCTTTCGGAGCTAATAAACCACTCGCAGGCATACTGCGTATACTTGAATGGCAGGAGTCAGCAAAGAGGTCACAACAACTGTCCACCCATTGCCGCCAAAGTTTGGGGCGCTTGCATTAAGGCCAGGTGAAAAACCAATCGACAAATTTATATAACCACCGCCTGTTACTTTGTAACCGGCTGGACACATGGCAGTGGCGGTAAACACACCAGCCTGGGTGACGTACACTATTTCCGGAGCCGGTCCAGGGGGACCAGGTTCTCCTTGCGGTCCTGGCGGGCCTTGTATTCCTGGAGGACCTTGCTCACCCGGGAAGCCTTGTGCGCCTTGAGGTCCTGTTTCACCTTGAGGACCCTGCTCTCCTTGTACTCCTTGCTCACCTTGAGGTCCTGGTTCCCCTTGCGGCCCCGCCTCGCCTTGAGGTCCTTGTGGGCCTTGCTCTCCTTGCGGCCCAGGTGAACCTTGTTCGCCTTGCGGTCCTACAGGGCCAACTGCACCAACGGTTAAATCATAACTATCGGTTTGTCTTTGCGATGGGCCTGTAGCTACCGTTAGTAGATAATCACCATCAGCAATGGGATCGACAAATTCGGCTGTAATTAAATTTTCGTCATAGCATGTGTTACATACAGATAATATATACGACGAGTTTCCAAGAGTGACAATCGGCGTAGTGCCGTTATTAAAATTCAAACCACTGATTAGAATCTGACTGTTTTCAAGATCAACCAGAACACTGGTGATTTTTAGAAACGCGCGTGGACGGCCGTTTCTATCATCATCCATATGGCCTTTTTCAGAATTTGCCCAAGACGACAGACAGAAGAACAAAATAGAAAAAAATATGACAAATACCCCAAACCTTCTGTATAAATTTGTTTCCATCTTGGACCTCCCAGTTATTTTGTATATCTTGCTAGATTCATGAGATTCACACATTGTGAATATGAGCTCATGTTTAGCTCTGATAAAATTCTATGACATTCGATGAACATCGATAATGTGAACTACAACAAAGACTAGTTCATATTTGGATCCGCTTTTATTATTTTGGAATTATAACGAATGGTATTACAAAGATTCATTGTTGCAGATCAATATTGCTACTTATTATTTTCTAATCCCCAATAAAATTGGCAACTTGATTGACACAAATCTTAGTTGAAGCTCATTTGTTTGATCATTAATTCGCTGTTCTCATTATCTCATTTTGAAAATTTCCACAATTCCATGTAAATAATTTCAGGAGTTTCAGACACGTCGTTTTTTTGAGTGCAATTCTCTTGTGACGTCAATGCTTCGCCACTGACATTCTCAATTTTTAGCGCGAACTTCTTAGATACCTGAATAGTATCGCGCAAATTAGGATTTACACCTAATTGAGCAACCGCCGAAAGACGATGCGTTGTGGCTACATTGGTACACTGTCCCGCTTGTAAATTTGGTATGTCTTTTTCAAATATATTCTCTAAGGGGACTTGCACATCGGGCTTGGTAGGATAACGTGTGTACAAATAGTAGACAGCTTTAAGCCTAGAAAAAGGTGGAGCATTATAGTCGGCTTTGCCCCCATTACAGACTCTCCCAGTAAGACTAACATCTAAATTGGTACCAGTAAGCGATTTTGACATAAAAAGGAACGCATTTGGATCTGCGCAAAGTTGCGCGGGGCCAATTGGCTTTGATGGAGTCGGTTTGATTTCTTTTTTAAAGTCATCGGCGCGTTCTATGGTTTGCCCATACGCGAGCATAGGAGCGAAAAACACAAACATTGCCAACACCCAAATGTGGTTGCTGAAAAATCCGTTGGAAAAATAGATCCTGCTGTCTGTACTGTTGGATTTTTTCATTTTTTTCTCCGAATACAGCAAATGATGTAGGACATAACTTCTGGTAGTTCTAAAAAAAGAATAATCCTACTTAGCATAAATATCAATCTAATACACGATTGATTTAACCATTTACTTATCCGTGAACATTGTAGCCAGGGAGATGCCATACGCTGAAACCGCTCCAGGAGCATGACATAGATTAAGGATCTGGGATTGCACGCTATTTACAATACACATAGGAAACTTTCACAAGGAAAAGCCCGCTTTTCTAACACTTATAGAAAAAACTCATTGGTGCTTGAGAGCGCTACTAAGATTAAGTATTATCGTCGTGATTTTGCCACTTTTATTACGAACTACTATTCTACTTATCCGGGTCATTTTACACTATCTAACTTGTATTTCTTCAAAAGCCCTTGCCGGGCCAACAGAAAGGAGAACAACAGTATGAAAAAGTCGTTAATCGTTTTAGGATTGCTTTTCGGAACTGTTACTACACCAGTAACGTTTGCGGGTAGCGCAGATTCTGTAGCCTCTCCTGCCCTTGCAACGGTTGAGACGGTTTCTACGGATAAAAACATTATCGCGGGTTCTGGATGTTGTAAAACGCGCAAGTCAACAGACAGTCCTTGGCGAAAAACTCACACTGACTTTGATAAGTGTAAGAAACAAAACGAGGATGAAAAAGACAACGTTTTCAAACCTACCGGGAAAGTCTGGTGGGATGCAGCATGTTAACATTTACACTTACAGAATAAGTGTCATCGTTTAAGGTTACACCGAATCTTCAGAAATTTTCGGCGGTCACTCCACCAAAAGAGCGGACCGCCCTTACCTTACGGCATCTGCTTCCAAACTTGCGCGAGTTTTTCCTGTTTTCGCTTTGCATCCTTCTCGTTGACGCTTAATCCGGAAATATAATTTTCGTAAAGCCCAATATCAAATGGGAGCCTGTCCCGTATCGGTGAATCTTGGTGACGTTGCGCGTAATCTTCAAAACTATTAAAAGTGCTATCGAATTGTTCCTCATCGTGTATTATGAACGCCAACAATTTTGCAAAATAAGATAGCAACTCTTGCCGCGGGCTCTTACTGAAGCCATCGTCGTCGGTTTTTAACATTTTAATAATGTCGTTGACTTTTTCTTCTGTATCAACGGCGAATAGTTGTCCGTTGATTATTTTAAACGTCTCATTGGTTACATCGTCGTCTTGCAGTTGCAACAATGTGCGGTAGATTTTTCCTGCGTTATCCATATCTTTCCTTAGTTCTTCACTAAATTGCGGTAGCACTATTTTTTTATAGTGACTTATTATTTGCTCATGCAGAAATCCAAGGTTCTCCATGATATCGGTAACTTTTAACTCTTCAATTTCCTTAACCATTTCGTTGATCTCTTCAGCTTTCACTTCAATGTCCGCCGTGAGCTTAGTGACGTTTTGAAGTTGAGAAAATCCCACAAAGCCGAAAACCGCCACCAGAGTGGTAATTCCAGTGCCGATTATCGACGCTGTGGTGGTTAACCTGGTTCGACTTCGATCAGCGCTCTGAATAATTTCATTAGCCCGTCGACTGGTCTGATCGAAAACAGTTTGAGTCGCATTCAGTGTCGCACTTGTGGCCCTTAGCTCGGCTTCAAGACGAGTATTCAGGGTGTCTATTTTTTCATCCATGTCCCTTAGTTTCACTTTGATGACTTGTTCGCCTATATCCCTAAGACGCGAGGTCACATTCTCGATAACTTCCATGACGATATGCGGGTGATTTTTTGCAAGGTCGAGGAATTCTGCGCCGTCGATCTCCAGCAAGACGCAACGCTCCGCAGCGATTACCGTTGCCGACCTTCGCGAGGGCTTTTCGAAAAGCGCCACCTCTCCGAAGTATTCACTCTTGCCTAAAGTTGTAAGGTGAAGGGTTTTATCTCCTCGCCAAGGTAAGACGACTTCGACCGAACCAAATCCGATGATGAATAGTGAATTCCCCCGCTCTCCCTCTCGCACGATCACGTCGTCTTTTGCGTATTCTTTTTCGTCTGAGGCCTCTATAAGATGATCGACTTCTTTCTTGTCGAGAGAGGAAAAAATGGGGAGCCGTTTTAGTATGCTTTGCCAATCTACGTTCATAGCGTTCCTCACCTTTTTATTAACGTTATGTCCAAGACGTCTTATTTGGTGCAGATTAAGCCTGAAACACTCAAACTGCAAGCTGATCTATTCCTTGATACCTCCCTCCAAAGCATCGTGCAGGCGTGCGATGGATTCAACCTGGTTGCAGGTGTGTATGGCTAACTGTTGCTCTATTGAATACAATAATACAATTTACCGCGTTGCGCATGCATTACCATACATTACTATATATCACTAAATTTTTTTCAATAGTACGTTCGATACTTAACCGGGCTTGCGAAGATGGGGAATCACATCGCTGAACTATTTATCCTTATTCGGAATGTACGCGCGTGGTTGGTGGCTGTTTCACTGCTAGGCGCACTTATCTGGATATTATGGGCGACAAACGCCAAGCGAATTGAATACCAAGAGTTAAATGGGCAGTTACTGGAAATCGTAGCCTCTGGAGACCAAAACGATCCACTGTTTTATCGAAGCAAGGTACGCCTAGATGATGGCAAGATCATAGATATAACGATATCCATAAGACCGCCAATACCGAAAGTCGGCGATCAAGTCCCCATTATTTTTGAACGCTATGAGGACGGTAAAATTATGTATGGATTTAACAATGCGCAATGGATAGCCGACGGGGGAATGTAAAATCTGATCATATTCTGAACTATTGTACAACGCGCGTTGGACATGCTCCCTACCTTACGGAAGTTTCATCGGTAACATCGGTACGCAAAGAAAAATTCACGAATCTTCGCACTCTTCAATAAGAACACCGAAATCCAACAGGGTATGCAGTACTTTGGAAGTTAACGGTATGTTCTTTTGACGTGTGATTATATCCAGCGATTCCGTCACCGGGCGGCCGTCAAAATAAGCGAGCGCTTCCATTACTTGCTTTGAAATGTCCAAGGGGTCGTAAGGGCTATAGGTTGTGACTGTGACGTGATCTTCAGAGATGCTATATACCTGAAAATTACCGGTACGCAAGCAAGTTGGCGCGTCATTAGCTATTAGCTTGTCGTGAGCCGCCTTCACTATTTGACTGCGCAATAGCACTTCTGCGCCGCACAACGCTTCGACATTGCGCCAGTCAAGTCCTTCGGTTAAGTCAGCGCAGCGTTGGTAGAACTCATCCCAGCGCCCATACCAATTACCCCAAACAGACCGCAACCACTCTTTGTTCACCTTGCCATCCAGAATGTCGCCGCTAATGTTGACTTCAGCATCGATTGATTGCGGCTGATTGAGAGCCGTGCGCATAATTTCAATATCCATTTCCAACTTTCCCATACACCAAACCGCTACGCTTTGTTGGACCGACACTAGCAGCAGATGCAATTCCCGCCAAAAATCGCGCCCAACAGCACCGCGATTATGTTTGCAAAACCAAGTGATGCATGGTGGCGCACGATATCGCCAGATACCGCAATGGCCGGTATCCGTCACGTAATGCGGGCAGCATAGCGTTTTGCTGCGGCCAAACGCCGCAGGACTATTACGATAGAGCAAAGTGTAACTTGGGGAGGGAAACAAACCTAACGGAGTTACTCCGACGCCTGAGGTTATGTGTTGTGTGATCGAGTTACGGCCTAGAGCCATGTCGCCATCATCGTCGGCGAGAATCGCGCCTACTAAAAAGTTGGGCAACTCCGGGACATAAGTACAACACTTTGTAGCGGGATTAAAAAAGAATACTTGTGTCCTGGGTCGCGAGCGCACATGGCACACGAATCACAGGTAGCTACTTGTTCTTCCGGTATGGAGTCTTCTAATAGCTGTCCGATCCACTTTCCATATAAATACGGCAACACGTTGATAGGCAACTCCGCATCATTTAACGTATTTGCCACCGCCGGTGTTTCTACCGAAAGGAACTTTGCCCAAGCCAGGATATTGCGGTTGGCCGGGTACACCGCCTTTGCTTTGACCGCCAAAACCTCCGAGCCCACCTTTTGCCGCTTGTCCACTAGAGCCATCATAGGGTGGCATTTTGCCGAAATTTTGCCCGCCTTTGTTCGCTGGAACTGGTTTACTAAAATCCGAAACGCCTTGTGCTGCGCCAGGTGAGACGCCACCGGCGGATTGCTTTAAACCCGGTTGCGATAGCAAGAGTTCTTGGAGTTGACCTTTAGTTTGAGGGCCCACAATGCCGTCTGCGGTCAAACGGTTAATACGTTGAAATTCTAAAACACGACTATGGGATTTGGCGCCGAATATGCCATCTGTAACCAGCGGCTCATACGCCGAGCCCTGCCCGACGTGATTACGAACTGCGTTTAAATCGGCCTGTAATATGGCAACGTCGCTACCGGGAGCACAACCTATATAAAGTAACCGATCCATACCGGCCTCCACCTAACATTAGAGTCATATTGTATTGGGAACTTGCACTGATTGTTATGGAGAAATAAATATTTCATCTAATAAGTATGATTCCATACCGTTAAATAATATTGATTTATATCAAATCGTTCAGCGATTTGCCCCAAACTAAGCCATTGGTCGCTAAACGTTGACACTAGCGCCAAATAATTGCTGATTTTTCAGTTTGATTTCATTTTCGCTCTCTACACTACATTGTAGTTTCAGAATTGTAGTGAGGATATTACCATGCAAAAACCTTCCAAAATCGCGGTCTGGGACCCCGTAGTCCGGGGATTTCATTGGACCTTGGCAGCGGCCTTTTTAATCGCGTACGTCACTGAAGAAGACTTTCTCTCCCTGCATGTATGGGCAGGCTATGTTTTGCTGGCGGCCATTGCGGTGCGTTTACTATGGGGTTTCATTGGCACTCGACATGCGCGCTTCAGTGATTTTGTCACCAAACCGTCCACCGCCATCCAGTATGTAAAAGATACCTTAAAGTTAAAGGCCAAGCGTTACACCGGACATAATCCTGCCGGTGGTCTCATGATTGTGATCATGCTCATTAGTTTAGTCATCACCGGTGCTAGCGGATTGTTTCTCTACGGTGCCGAAGAACACGCCGGTCCATTCGCACAGTGGTTTACCTCCAATAGCCACTATTGGGAAGATATTCTTGAAGAGGTCCACGAATTTTTCGCGAATTTCACAGTGTTCTTAGTAGTGATACACCTCGCCGGCGTATTGGTGGAAAGCGTACTGCACAAAGAAAATCTGGTGCTAGCCATGTGGAACGGCATCAAGAGAGCTGAAAACTCCTAATCAATAATACTATCTACCCAATAGCTTAGAGGAATGCCTCCTATGAAAAATTCGTATTTACTCATGGTTTTAGTTTTGTCCACCTATGCGTCAGTGTCCAGTGCGGATGTGGTTGAGCAGTTGCTAGTCGAATACTCCGGACAATCCAACGTCGAATTCGATTCCAATAAAGGCAAAACACTATGGACGAAATCCTATAACGATAACAAAGATCCGCAAGCACGCAGTTGCGCCACGTGCCACACCGAAAACCTTGCTGCCGTAGGCAAGCACGCTAAAACTCGCAAACCCATTGACCCCCTGGCGCCATCGATAAATGCCGAGCGCCTAACCGATGCAAAGACTATTGAAAAATGGTTTTTGCGCAATTGCAAATGGACCATGGGGCGGGAATGTACTGCCGAAGAGAAAGGTCATTTTCTGAAATTTATTAGCGCTCAGTAAGTAATACAAGCCACTATTAGAGGAACCGATTTATGAAATATTTTACTTTACTTGTTATCGCTTTTACCGCTTTAGTTTTACTTTCCATCCAGACCAGTTTCGGTGATGAGGATCAAGACGATCACCATTATGCAATGTTTAAACGCGAACCCGGGGTCGAGCCGGTGAAAAACCCACTTTATGAACAAGAATGTTCATCCTGCCATTTCGCTTATCCGCCGGGACTGTTGCCGGAAGCCTCCTGGCGCAAAATCATGACAAATTTAAACGATCATTTTGGCGAGAACGCCGAACTAGGCGATGCGGATCGTCTGGCCATTGAAGAATATCTGGTCAACAACAGTGCCACTCATTCTGAATTCAGGCGCTCAAAAAAGATCACGCGATCGCTTTCCCCGTCGGCAGCGCCACTGCGAATCACGGAACTGCCGTACTTCAAGCACGAACATGACGAGATCCCCAGCCGCCTGGTAAAAGATAATCCCAAAGTGGGTAGTTTCAGCCAATGTGATGCCTGTCACCAGGACGCCAACAAAGGTTATTTCAGTGAAAATAAAATTAAGATCCCCGGTTATGGCCGTTGGGATGATTAAAAACGTGTATACTTTATATCACTATGAATAAAGTTCTACTTGCTGTGCTACTGTTTTTTCCGCTTGTGAGCCAGGCCGATGATATCGATCATGATGACGCTTATCGTTTGCAGCAATCCGGTAAGATTCTATCGCTTGAAGAAATCATTGAAAGAGCCAGACAACATCACGATGGCAAAATCCTTGAAGTGGAGCTGGAAAAAAAGCGCAAAGCGTTCATTTACGAAATCAAGATACTGGACAAGGAAGGCACATTGTGGGAGATGAAAATCAACGCTACGGACGGCACTCTGGTATCCCAAGAAGAGGAAGACTAGTCCTTGAGGCTGCTTATCGTTGAAGACGATCCGGCTTTAGGACCGCTGTTGAAACGGGATCTTGCCAAAGCCGGGTTTGCTGCGGATCTGACCGACAATGGCCGCGATGGTGAAATACTCGGCAACATTGAACCCTATGATGCAGTAGTGCTAGATCTAGGATTGCCGCAAAAATCTGGGCTTGAAGTTTTAAAATCCTGGCGCGAGAAAGGCAATAGCGTACCGGTAATTATACTCACCGCCCGCGACGCCTGGCATGAACGCGTCGACGGATTTAAGGCGGGCGCCGATGACTACGTAGGCAAACCGTTTCACACCGAAGAGCTGGTGGCAAGAATCAGCGCGTTAATCAAGCGCAGCAAAATGCAATCCACAGGTGTGTTAAAAGCGGGCTCTCTGTCTTTGGATGAAGAAACGCAAAAGGTCAAAACAGACGAAGGTGCGGAATTCGAATTAACCGGCACTGAATTTCGGTTACTAAGGTATTTTATGCACAATACCAATAAAATCCTGTCCAAATCGCAGCTAACCGAGCATGTTTACGATTATGATTCGGATAAAGACAGCAATGTAATCGAAGTTTATGTGAAAAGATTGCGGCAAAAACTGGGCAAAGACGTTATCGAAACCCGGCGGGGACAAGGTTATATTTTCAGACCCCGAAATCATCCAGGCGCTTCATGAAATCCATCCAAATCCGCCTGGCCAGCGGTTTAATTGTTTCGCTGATTATCTTCCTCATTGCGCAGTGGCTGTTGATCGGTACGTCAATTCGACACCTAAGTGAAGCCTATGTCGCCACTCGCTTGGAGCATGACGCGCAAGCCTTACTTAACGCCTTAGATTTCAAAGAGCAACCAGTAGTGCTTAACACCGCTATCGTAGATCCAATTTATAAGCAACCGTTCTCCGGCCATTACTATAAAATCACAACACAAAACTCAGAATTTCGTTCGCGCTCCTTATGGGATACCGACCTACCCCTTTTAAAAGTTGAACGCGGACAGTCGCGTACAACTCACACAACCGGCCCACAAAATCAACCGTTGCTGGTCTTTCACACCACTTATAAGAAAGATAAAGACTTGATCTTTATTTCAGTCGCAGAAGATGAAACCAGCATTCTGCAAGATATTGAAACATTCCAGCTCCAACATAGTATTATCTCCATCGCGGTTCTATCGATTTTGGTGTTGATCCAAGGCTATATTGTAAAGCGTAACCTAAACCCGCTGGATTCGGTGCGCCGCGAACTGGAAAACCTGGAACAAGGCATCATCAACCAATTGAATGAAAACGTGCCTAAGGAAATTTTCCCCCTGGTAAAAGAACTGAATCGTCAACTTATCGCGATTAAAAAGCGCTTGGACCGCTCCCGCAACGCAGCGGGAAATTTAGCCCATGCTTTAAAAACCCCCTTAACGCTCATCACTCAGATTGCTAACAGTGACGAATTGAAACAACATCCGGAAATCACCGACAGACTGCTACAACACAGTGAGGCAATACAACAAAGCATCGAACGCGAACTTAAACGTGCCAGAATGGCCGGCGGTAACGTTGCCGGATCACAAATCCGGTTGTTACCAGAAGTCAACGATTTGATCAAAACCCTTTCGGCCATGTACCAGCAGAAAACGCTCTCCATAAAAATCGCTATTTCCCCAGATGTCGTCTGTCACATGGATCGCCAAGACATGCTGGAGATATTAGGAAATATTCTGGAGAACGCGTTCAAATGGGCCAGAGGAAATATTCGAATTGTGGCTGCACAAAATCACCACTTAGAAATCAGTTTTGAAGACGATGGACCGGGCCATGATCCCGGCGATATGGAAACACTCCTAAACCGGGGCGTACGGGCTGACGAAACGATCGCCGGACATGGACTTGGACTCTCCATTGTTTCTGAAATTATCGATGAATATGGAGGTCGGCTGGAGTTTTCCCGTTCTATAGAATTAGGCGGGTTGCGGGCCTGTATACGACTTCCGAACAAGTAACGTTGAGACCCATTCCCTCCTGGCGAAAAATCGCGCTTTAGTTGAATCACACTACCGTCATGTATACGCGCAAAATAATATAGAATAGTACTAATGTATATCCTTGTCATTGAAGACAATCCTGATCTTGTCGCCAATTTGTACGATTTCCTGGGGAATCGCGGCCACACTATCGATGCGGCGTATGATGCGTTTAGTGGATTGAAGTTCGCGTTTGAAGGTAACTACGACGCCATTGTTCTCGACTTGATGTTACCCGGAATGGACGGCCTGGAAGTGTGCGCCAAACTACGCGAAGGCGGAGTGCTAATCCCCATTTTGATACTCACAGCACGCGACACTCTGGACAATAAGCTGGATGGTTTTGCGAGCGGCGCCGATGATTATTTGGTTAAACCCTTTGCGTTGAAGGAACTCGAAGCGCGCTTGTTGGCTTTACAGCGGCGCACTGACCGCGCTTATACATCCGGCCGGTTGAGCGTAGCCGACTTGACGTTTGAATCCCACACCTTGCGGGTGGAACGCGGCGGACGCCGCATCGAATTGCCCCCTATCCCGCTTAAAATTTTGGAGTTCTTGATGACCAAATCGCCACGCGTAGTCACTCGTGAGGAACTGGAACGAGCCGTGTGGGGTGACTCACCGCCGGACAGTGATGCGTTGCGCGCGCATATGCACGTGCTGCGCTCTGCTATTGGAGAACCGCCGTTGCTACGTACTCTGCGCGGTATCGGGTATCAACTGGTGGCGTTGGATGCGCATTAGACGTCGACTGCGTTACAGGGTAGCCGGATTATTTGCGATTTTTGGCGGAATGGTCAGCGTGATCCAAGCTTTCGGGCTGTATGTAGCCTCACACAATCTCGAGGAACAACTGATCGACGATACTCTTACCGCAGAGTTGCAAGACTACACAGCGCGCCGCGCCCGCAATCCCCTTTCAATACCTGAAATGACAGCTACCATACGCGCCTATGTTATTACATCGCAGAGTGACGCAGAAATTCCCCGAGAGGTTACCGAATTGCACCCTGGCCGTCATCAGATCACATTAGATGGCAAACCTTACCGCGCAGCGGTAGCCATTCACGGCAACGAACGCTTCGCCATACTTTACAACGAAACTCAGGTGCAGCAACGCGAAAAAAAACTGGTCGCATTGCTTTTTGGCGGCGTGTTGGTCATGACCGGGCTTTCTGCGGTGGCCGGATTTTGGCTCGCCGGGCGTGTCATAGCTCCGGTAACAGATCTAGTCAGGCGTGTCGCCAATTTGAGTCCCGAAGATCGGCCTGAATCACTGGCAAGCCACTATCCTTGGGATGAGATCCGCGAGCTGGCGCAAGACTTCGATGATTACCTGGCACGGCTGGAAGCGTTTATTGAACGCGAACGCGCGTTCACTGCCGATGTGAGCCATGAACTACGCACTCCATTGGCAGTGATCAATGGGGCTGCCGAGGTGCTGCTCAGTGATCCGAAGCTGGCGACCTCACCCCGGGGAAAAGTACAGCGCATCGCGCGGGCCACCCAAGAAATGACTGAAATTACCGCTACGTTGTTGGTCCTCGCCCGTGAACAGGGCTCGAAGACTTCACCACCAGTCTCGTGCGATGTGAATACCGTGCTTCAGGAAGTGGTCAACAAGCTGCGCCAACCTCTGCAAACCAAACCCATTAATCTGGAAGTAGAAATTAAAGCCCAACCACAACTGGCTGTAGAGCGTACCGTGCTAGCCATGGTGATAGGCAACTTGCTGCGAAATGCCCTTGCCTATACTGACCAGGGAACGATTCGCGTACAGCTTGACGCTCATTCGCTTATCGCGTCGGATACTGGAGTCGGCATTGAAGCGGAAAATCTAAAGCGGGTGTTCGAACGCTATTATCACAGTGAGCGCAGCCACGGTGCCGGTATCGGACTGTCCTTGGTCAAACGTATATGCGAGCGCTACGGTTGGAGCATTACTATTGATAGTGAGCCGGGCGTTGGAACCACATCCCATCTCGAATTTGCCTCTAAATCCGCGTCTTAACGTTTCCTTGACCTTTCCTTGACGTTTTCTTCTCATACCGTTTGATAGTCTAGCTAGTGCGGAATTTCAATTGGATGCGTTCCACTTCCGTGGTTTTTTCCATTTTATTACACAGCGGAGGCAATCGATTCTAATGTCACATTTTTCACGTTCTAATCAATCTTATGCGAATGCTTCACAACATTATCAATCCAGCGCAATCAAACCCTGGTCCCTCATTCCCGAGATCGTAATGGTTGTAGCAATGGCTTGGTTCTCCTTTGATCTTGCGTTCCGGTTTGGCGGCTATCAGGAATCCTATTGGATGATAGACGTAGATATGGTGGCTTTGATCGCTTTAATAGTGGGAGTCGGTATTCTAGCAGTCAGGTATAATCTACAAAGCGTTGAGCACAGGGCCAATGAACACCAACCGATCCAAACAGCGCAGTATCGCGTATCCGATGGTGGCATGAACCTACTCGCACACCACTCTAAGCCCAACACTCAGAGAGTAAAAGAACCGAGCGCGTTTGATGGAGGAACTTTTCCAGGATGGATGTAGGCTAAGAACCAAGAATTTAGCTAGGCTGCTTAAGCAACCTGAATAGCTTCTTTCACTCATGTAATTAATTTTTCTGGATCATCGAACAAGTCTTGCGGAACGGAATTTTATTAACCTTCAGCTTCCCATTTTTTGTGGAGTAAGAAAACGGGATACTGGAGTAAATCACTCATCTATATTCAGTCTCTGATTGTTTGTACATTCGAAGGCAATTAATATCCAGCCAATTTTTTATGGAATTTAATTGCTATTGGTTACTAAGTTTGCCCACCAATAGAATTTTGCTTACTTAATAACCAACTTTTAACGCTGTGCAGATTTGTAAGAATTAATACAGGCTCTTTATATAAATTTGTTATACAAACTGAATCCAAAGAACTTAGAAAGTTGCTATCTATCGTGTAAGATATCCCCCTTACGCTAATTTAAATCTTACGAATGAAACAAAGGGGGAAATTAGAATAATGAAAATAAAATTCGCGTTTGTATACACTATTATATTTTTACTGGGTCTAAGTGTTTCCACTAGCGTACTTGCCGAGGCAACGGGCAACCGCTATAACTTGCCACGTGACTACGCGGGCGAAGTTAGTTCTGCAAAAGCCTACCTATTGGCAATTGCTGATGAAGATGACGATGACAAACACCATAAAAAAGGCAAACGTCACAAACACCATGACGAGGATGATAACGATGTAATTATTATCGATGTTCGCACTATCGAAGAACACGTCGCAGGCCACCCTGAAGATTCTTTCAATATCCCCTACCCGCACATTCAAAGCCGACCTAACATTACTGAACCTGTGTACATCGGCCAGAATCCTAAAGACTTTTATGACTATGTCGCCGCTCAATTTCCGGACAGAAGCATCCCTATCTTGACGCTATGCCGGACAGGATTTCGAAGTGTACTGGCGGCGAATATTTTGGCGAATCCTGGTGAATGGGTACCGGAATACAAAGCAGCCAAAGAAGCAGGAATGGATGTACCGGCTGGTTATACCAACGTTCGAAATATCTGGGAGGGTTTCATCGGCAATCATAAAACGTTGACCGATCCTAATGACGGCGTGACCTATAATCTGGACTTAGATAATGACGGTGCGATTACGGATGCTGACAGAGATGGCTGGGCACACTATCAAGGTTTGCCGGTATCCTTCGAAATTGAAGATGACCGTATTTACCAGCCGTATAGCTATCTTTATCCCGATCTATAGAAAATCAGAACAAAACACCTTACTAAGAAACCCGAGTATATTTACTCGGGTTTTTTTCGTATACCTAGTTTTTCATCTACTGTTCTTGAACACATCGAGAATATCTACCCCTTCTTTCGGTTTGCGGGGTAAAACGTTGACGGTATCCATCTAAACTTTTCCCACAACGGCTTCAATGTATAGCAATAATCAAATTGCTCTGGTTCCTGTTGAAATGTTTCAATACTTGTTAGTCGGCAAAACTCCTGTTCCTTACTCCCGAGTCGAAGCGGTAAGTGGAAACATAGGTCTGACGAAAATCAGCAGAAACGGGGGCAAATTATCGGTATGTATCGGTTAATTCTTAGATTGTTACTTCGAGCCTTCTTATTGTTGACTTTGACTGTACCTGTTTTTTTAGGATTCGATAATTTTGTCCAAAATGGCATTTAATCGAATGCCCCGGAAGTGGGAAATGACCGGAAGTGCGTCCCTGAACAATTTTTATCCTGCTATTTGTGTGTCCTGGATTTCTCATTCTTCACCCGGTTTTACCAGCATCGCTAAATGTAAAGGACTTACTCCTTTTTCTTACCCTTTGTTACTCCGTTCCTTTCAACCACTCTCGCGCCGCTTGGGTAATGGCTACTACCGCAGGATGCGAGATCCTTTTTTCCACGGAGATGGCGTAATACTGTTCTTTCACTGCTTCAGTATTTCCAACGGATACCACGTTGTATTGTTTCGCCACTTCTTTGGCAATAGCCGACGGTATAACAAAAACTCCGGCTCCCGCTTGACCAAAAGCTTTCATTAAGGCGCTGTCGTCGAACTCGCCGACAATACGGGGATGAACATGTAATCCGTCCAGCCAATTGAGCAATCGCGACTGAATGATATTAATTTCACTGGGTATCAATAGCGGCGCACCGTCCAAGCTGTGCGGAAATGATTTGCGCAAGGTTTTAGCAAGTTTCGAGGTCGCCATAAAAGTAATTCCACACTCCCCCAACGCATGATTAAATCCCCGCACATTAATACCTGAAGGTATTGGCCCGTCTGCGAGAACCATGTCCACTCGGTGCAGTGCCAGCTCGGCGAGAAGCGTTTGCAGATTATTTTCCCTGCAGACAATGCGCACCGGTTCGCTCATATCCATGGCGGGAGCGAGCAATCGATAAGCGATGGATTTTGGCACAACGTCCGCGATGCCTACTTTAAATAACATGGGCCATTCTCGCGGCATGTTTCTGAGCGCGTCTTCCAGCTCACCCCCCAGTGAAAAAATCTCATCGGCATAACTGAGTACAAGTCTACCGGTGTCGGTCAGTTCCAATTTTCGCCCGGCTTTTTTGAACAACACTTCGCCCAACTGCTCTTCCAGCAAGCTGATCTGCCCGCTTATGGTTTGGGGCGTAATGTGCAGCCGTTCGCTGGCCCGGGCAATACCGCCGTGTTTCGCCACCACCCAGAAATAATGCAAATGTTTGTAGTTAATCATATTTTTAAACACTTCGAAATATTCGAACTAATTAACAATTATATTCGACTATTTTTACACTTTAAAGCGCCCTAATCTACCCGACATATAAACAGTCATAATACCCAGGAGACCAACATGCAAATCGAAATGCAAGCCCATAGTTTTTCTCTGACAAAAGCCATACGTGACCATATCGAACAGCGCATTAATTGCGCTTTAAGTTCGTTACATGAAAACATAAACCGAGTTGTCGTAAAATTGTCAAACGTAAACAGTCACCACATAGGGATAGATAAACGCTGCCAAATTCAAGTGATATTATCCAGTCAAGAGGATGTGGTCATTGAAGACATTGAATGGAACTTGTATTTCGCCATTAATCGAGCAGCCGATCGGGCCAGACGCAAGGTCACACGCAAGTTAGCTCTGCAAAGCAATCGCCCCCTAACTCTTCCAGCGAGACGACTTTTGCCTTGTGCAGTACACACCCACGCGGCGTAGTTTTCTTGCGCTGAAATACTGCGAACCAGGTTAAAAAAGCCGTTAATGCCTTTTATAGAAATATAAACACTCGCATACACGTCATATAGATACACGATTCCAAAGGCATACGACGAACCATACAGTAGCGATACGGAGCAGACACATGAGTATTCTAAACTTGCTAAATCAATTTATCGGCACAACTAACACTGTAAATCATACGGGCAATCGTTCACAAAACATCGGTAGTACCTTACACAATTTATCCAATAGTATCCCTGGCGGAATAGCGGGCGGTGCTGCTGCCGGGGGTATCATGGCTTTACTTGTCTCCAACAAATCGGCAAGAAAGTTTGCCGGTAAAGCGGCCACCTACGGAGGCGCGGCATTGCTCGGCGGGTTAGCGTACAAAGCGTTTCAAAACTGGCAGCATAACAACAGTCGCCAAACCTCGCCGATTAATGGAGCTTCGCTGAATAACCCCACGCAAGAGGATTCCTTTACATCCGCCGGCACCTTATCTCCGGATTTTCAGCTTACGCTCATAAAAGCGATGATCGCTGCCGCGAAAGCCGACGGCAATATCGATACGACTGAGCAACATCGCATATACAAAGCCGTGGAGGAAATGGATGTATCCACGGAAACCAAAGGTGTAATTTTCTATTTATTGCATGAACCCATATCGGTTGAAGAACTAGCTGCCGATGCGATCAGCATGGAACAAAAGTCCGAAGTGTATCTGGCCTCCAGCCTGGTCATAGATCCAGATCACCCATTGGAACAAGAGCATCTCAATCGACTCGCCACAGCGTTACAACTGCCGCATGAACTCGCGCAACAATTGCAGTGGCAAGCACAACAGGCGATGGCGGAAGTCGCATAACGCACTCACTTAGAAAAAACGCTGTAGCTACGTTCTCCCGGATTCCGCGACGCTGCATCCGGGCTACAGCGCTAAATTTACGAGTTTATAATTGAGCACTAGCTAGGGCGATGATACGAACAGCTATAGTTTTTTACTGAACCATGTAGAGGCTTGATCGACTGACTCATTCACTTCTTTATCTTTATCTTGATCATAGAAATTGAACTGGTGGTATGGGGATTCAAGATCGGTATCCATCCAGTATAGTTCTTTATCTACTGAAGCAATGTCCTTAAAGTATTTTTTCGTATATTGGGGTAATACGGCTCCGTCGGAATGAATCATCAATGTAGGTACCGTTAAGTTTTTAGCAGACAGCATTGGATCGAGTGTCAGCCAATCCTCCCAACTCATTACCGCAAATTTATCGGCGCTCCACTCTTTTATGGCACCTCTTTCAGGATTCAGATAGTAGTCATATGGACCAAACATCGCCGCTGATTCATCGGTGGTTGATATGGTGGGTATGTATTCAACTTCTCCGTTTTCTTTGTATTTCGTTTTGGCTCTCTGGGCGGATTTGATTTTTGCTTGAACACCTTCTTTACCTCCATAGAAGAGTTTCACCGCCTCGGCATCCTGTAACCAAGAAGCAGCCGTCACCACAGACTTTATAAGCTTGCCCTTTGCCGCTGCCATTAGGATGTACATCGCCCCTGCACAAACACCGAATGCACCGATTCTTTCTTTATCCACCTGCGGTAAACTTTGCATGAAAGTTACGGCGTTTTGTATATCTTCAATCTTCTGAACTGGATTCTCGTAAAACCGTGGTTCACCTTCGCTTTCACTAAAATTTCGAAAATCTATGACCAAGGTTATGAATCCTTTCTCAGCGAGTTTTTTCGCATAAAGTCCCGCCATTTGTTCTTTTACCGTGGTCCAGCTGCCTGAAACAATTATCGCTGGATATTTTTTTTGTGGGTCATATCCATTGGGATAATACAAAAAGTGGGGGGACCGTCCCTTTTCAACTATTACGCCCTGCCAATTCAATCCTTGACTAGAGACTTCAATTTCTAAAACCTTACCGCAATCAGAGGGTGCATTCGTCTCGAAATCGTAAAATTTCAGGTTAGAGTCCATACGATTAAATCAATAGTAACGTGATAGTTGACTCACACATCATATAACGATTTTGACTGATAGCCGAAATGATCATTTTTCAATGCGCACGATAGCCGTAAGATAACTCATTGATATTATGATAGTTGTATGAAAATTGGCACTAAATCATAAGCTTAATTCCTTGCGTTTGGGGCAAGAGCAGGTATACCTATATATATGGACCAACTTAACAAACAACTGCAGCGCACTCAGGACAGTGTCACGATTGTTGATAATACGACCGGCCGTGAGATTGAACTGCCGATTCTGCATGGTTCGCAGGGGCCGTCGGCGGTCGATATTGGGCAGTTTTACCGCGAATTAGGCTACTTTACATACGATCCGGGTTTTCTCTCCACGGCGAGTTGCCAGAGCGCCATCACCTTCATTGATGGCGAGGAAGGTATACTGCAGTATCGGGGCTATCCCATCGAACAACTCGCAGAAAAAAGCACCTTTCTCGAGGTCGCCTACCTGATGATCAATGGTGAACTGCCGACGGCCACCCAGCTCGCCGACTTCAAAAACATTATTAACCATCACAGTATGCTCAACGAAAGTCTGAAGAGTTTCTTTCGCGGCTTTTATCATGATGCCCATCCCATGGCGATCATGGTGGGTGTGGTGGGATCCCTTTCCGCGTTCTATCACGACTCAACCGATATCGCCAATCCTGACCATCGTGAGATTGCGGGACATCGCTTGATCGCCAAGATGCCGACCATCGCCGCAGCCAGTTATAAACATTCCATTGGGCAACCCCAGGTGTATCCAGATAACTCGCTCAGTTATACCGGAAATCTGCTGCGCATGATGTTCTCAATTCCGTGCGACACGTACGAAATCGATCCCATCGCCGAGAAAGCACTGGATCTGATTTTTATCTTACACATCGATCACGAACAGAATGCCAGCACGTCCACGGTTCGTCTTGCGGGCAGTTCACACGCCAATCCTTTCGCCTGCATTGCCTCGGGTATTGCGGCGCTGTGGGGACCGGCCCATGGGGGCGCCAACGAGGCTGTGTTAAACATGTTGCAGGAAATTGGCGACGTTAAGAATGTACCGCAATTTATCGCGCGCGCGAAAGACAAAAACGATCCGTTTCGATTAATGGGATTCGGTCACCGCGTCTATAAAAACTACGACCCCCGTGCGCGCATTATCCGAAAAATGTGCTACGACGTTCTCGAAACGCTAAGTGATGCAGACGATCCCATGTTTGAGTTGGCGTTGCGGCTCGAAGATATTGCCTTGCATGATGATTATTTTATCGAACGCAAACTCTATCCCAATGTCGATTTTTACTCGGGCCTCATCTACAAGGCAATCGGCGTGCCCACCAATATGTTTACTGTGATGTTTTCCATTGCGCGTACCGTCGGTTGGGTCTCGCAGTGGATGGAAATGATTGGCGAAGAAAACCATCGTATTGGACGCCCGCGTCAGTTATATGTGGGCCCGGCCAAGCGAGACTATATCCCGATCAAAAAGCGTAAGTGACAAAAAAGAAAGATCAGAAAGCGGTTAGTGTATAGGATGTTGGATGTAAAGCGCATAAGTAAGTACCACTCTAACCTGGCCCCTTTCTTATTTGTTAAGAAAAGGCAATTATCTTTTCAACCACCAGTATCCCTGAATATCAAGATTGGTTAGTCCCAGGTCTTTTGCTTTTTCAACAACCTTTATATATTCATCTCCCGTGATTCTCCGCGATATCTCAGGATAATCATAGGCTTTATAGACCGGATTAAACTGCGCCATGATATTGACATAAGTGTCTTTTGGTAAATTCTCCGCGATCCACTGCATAACTTTTTCTGAGCCACCTGTATTATTTGGCATAACCAGGTGCCGAATCATCAGTCCTCTTTCCATAATCCCGTCTTTTGCAGGTTTTGCCACACCCACTTGACGCTGCATCTCAAGGATCGCTTTAGCCGTCATTTCAGGATAACTCTCTGCTCCGGCAGAATATTTGGCCGACATGTCACTGCCCCAGTATTTGAAATCGGGCAGGTAGATATCAACGATTCCATCTAGAAGCTTGAGTATCTCCAAACGCTCCCAACCAGAGGTGTTATAGACAATGGGCAGCCGCAGCCCTTGCTCTGCCGCGATATCAATAGCTTTAATAATGTGTGCGGAATAATGCGTTGGAGTGACTAGGTTGATATTGTGACAACCGTATTTTTGCAGCTTAAGCATCATGCTGGCTAAATCTTCATTACTACTTTCAGAGCCCATGCCAAGGTGGGCGATTTCCCAGTTTTGACAAAATACGCAGCGTAAATTGCAATGGGTTAAAAAGATTGTCCCCGACCCGCCCTTTCCAACAAGCGGCCGTTCTTCGCCAAAATGCGGATGAGCCGCTGACACAACCAGTGTTGTTCCAGGAGCTCGACAGACTCCGCTCATACCTTTATGACGATTAACGCCGCATCTTCTTGGGCAGAGCTCGCAGCTTTCCATTATGGCCCATAGTTTGTCTGCCCGCTTTTTAAGCTCACCGCTTTTGTGCAGTTTCAGGTAAGCCGGTTCAAAATCAGAGCCAGAACGAGAACCAGTGTTAACGGAAGCTTCCGTCTTACCGGTATCAAGCAAGAGGGAAGGCAGTCCTATTGCGACACATAGTTTGGCCGTGTTTTCCAGAAAACATCTTCGGGTAATCTTTTGAGGGCAACAATCGTTCATTTCTCCCTTCCCAATAGATGCCGATCACGCTGGGTGGTTACCACAGTAAAGCTTGTCAATTTCAGCAGTGCCACTGTTATGCAGGCACCGGTGAGACCAAGAACAGGTAAAAGCACTACAGCACCTACAATTCCAGCAAACCACCCGCCCAGCAGATCGGACGCATAAAGTAAGCCTGCCGTCTGGCTTAAACTGCTGCTCTTTTTTAAGTATAACGTATTTGCCAGAGGAAATTGCGAACCGGTCAAAAACCCGCTTATAAATGAAACGATTAAAAATAGCAGTTTGAAAAAAATGAAGCCCTCGGAAATGCTCAGATATGTTGATGCAGCTAGAAACACCAAAGGGAATGCAATAGCAAAACAGATGATTGCCATTTCAATTTTTACAAATACTTTAAAATAATTATTTATTCGCTCCAAAACGGTTGTTATGAGCATGGCCCCAATGGCTGCCCCCGCCATAAAAGAGGCCACCAGAATGCCGATCCATGAAAACACGTATCCATAAATCGATTGGAAGGCAAAAATGATCATAAGGTCAAACATCATTCCGGCAAAACCGGTTGTGATAATGGATAAGGCGATGCCTGCCTGGGGGAATTGCCTGTTTTTTGGTCGCAAAAAGTAATAAAGAAGAATGACAATGACAAACGCAAGAACAACACTGCTTACGTTCATCCTCTCCAATTGACTGTAAATCCCGCGTAGTGAAGGAGCAAATACCGCATTCCAATGAGCAATGCTGTAAAACACGCCCAAGGGTGTGAAATCATAATTAATTTTCTCACTGCTCCCTTCAATAAAACGAGAGAACCAATCCTGCCATCCGTGGTGTAGCTTTTTCTCAATATGCCAGGGAACCATCACATCGGCTGTAATATTTCGTTGATTCAATCTTTCTAAAATCTGTATTTTGTCAATCTGGGTAATTCCCCCGGAATCCGAGGAAAGGAAAAGGTTTCTGCCATCACCAGGGATTACTCTGATATGAGTAAAGACACTTTCCAGAGTATTGAAAATAGAGCTGTTCAGGTTTCGCAATTCTTGAGTAGCGTACGTTAAAGAGGCAGGCAAGCCGAGGACAAGTATGCCTCCATTATTGAGTCTTTCCTTCACAAGGGAAAAGAACTCTTTGGTATAGAACCTGTTTGATTGCAGATTAGACGGCTCTTGAATCCCTACAAAAATGACGTCGTATGTATTCTTTGATTGTTTAAGTAACAGACGACCATCAATATGTTTTATCTTTACTCTTCTATCATTCAATTCGGATTCAGTGAGGGGCGTGGGAAATTTTCTTAGTAGATTAAGCAGCAATGGATCAAGTTCTGCATATTCAATGGCTTCTATGGATGGATGTTTTAGTGCCTCGTTTATCATGCCCCCTGCCCCTCCACTCAAGATGAGGAGGTTTGCCGGTTCAGGATGGGCAAGTAGCGGAAGATGCACAAACTCTTCAAGGGATGGTATGTCCGGAACAGGTGTTGTGAGATTTGGAATACCGTCGAGAAAGTAAATATATTGACCCTCATTTTTTAGAACGCATATATTGCCGTATTGGGAGTTCTGGTAATGAACGGTATTTTGGTTTTTCCATTGCAATTCGATTGAATAATGATGCAGCTTGTCCGCCTGACCGGCAATAAGCGAATAGCCTGAAACTACGATAAGTACACTCAAGACAGCCAAAAGTGTTTTTTGAAATAGCCCGGTTTTCCAGGAAGGGACCAGCAAAACAAGGCATACTACAAAGTTCAAAAAAGCGATCCCTGTGACTGCCTGAAAACTATTAAAATAGGTAATCAAGAAATAGGTGCAGGCAATTCCGCCGATAATTGTGCCCACAGTCTCATACACATAAACCCTGCCGACGGAAGATGCATCCGGGTTGGAAAACAGGGAATAAATCCGGCAACCGTAAGTAAATAATGCGCCTTGAAGTATGCTTACCGCAGAAAGGATAAGAAACGAGGAGTAAAACATTGGCAAAAATCCGATGCTTTCACCAATGGAAATGCCCATGACGCCTTTCAGGATGCGCGTCAGGTAAATTGCTATGAGCAGAGATAAGGAAAAAAGAATGGTAAGAACAGTAAATACTTCAAGCTTATATTTGGATCTCTCGACCCGCCTGCCAATAACGTAAGACCCGATAGCCCCCAGAATAAGCCAGTTGGCCAGAATAATGCCGATACTAAGTTCATTGCCTGAAAAAACAATCAGGAGTTCCCTTAAAAGGAGTATCTGAGCAACCAGTCCGCTGAATCCTTTTACCAGTATGGCGACAGAAAAGCGCTTTATCATTTTATTGGACCTTCACCTACAACTCGTTCACATTCTTTCTCAAGGACGCATAACTATTGATTAATGAATAGATCTAACTTTTTTCGACCTTTTTTGCCTCTATCCTCTATGTCTTTTCAATTTAAATAAGATTGTAAATACCAAAAAAACGTAGATATCCTTTTTTACTAAATTGGGTCTACGCGGATTAGTGTGGGTCATTTTCAGCGCTTCTGGTTAGTGGCGGCAGAAAAGCAGCGATGATTTTTAGCTTAAGATACTCTTCATCACGATAACCATAGGCACGACGTTGAAGTACCCGGATTTTATTATTCAACCCTTCCACTAGTCCAAGGCTGACTTTGTTTTCAGGATGACAATACGAGACGATACCATGCCAGTGCTTTTCAACCATTGCAGCGAATTTATGGTAAGGCTCCAGCCGTTGCCACTTCAAGCTTTCTTTCCACCGTTCAAAGAAAGCACGAGCACCTCGTTCGGTTTTGTAATCCCACAACTGTCCAAAGCATTCTTTAAGCAAATACGCCGTATTAAGGCGCTTATTGGCGGCAAGCAATTTTTTAAGCGCTTTTCGTCCATCCAGAGAAAGATTCTCTCGACTGGAAAGCAATGTATAGCGATGGCCCTTGATATAAGAGCGGTCTTTGCCTTTGAGTCGTCGGTATTCGATACGTCTGACTTTGTCCAGCGCATCGCCAAGGTGACGCATGATGTGAAATTTGTCGAACACGATCAGCGCCGATGGCGCATTGCTTTGTACCGAGTTGCGAAAGGGTTTCCACATATCCATAACCGCCAAGCGAATTCGCGCCGTTTTTTTCGGCCCCAATTCAGAAAAAAATGCGTCCAAATCCGTTTCTTTACGGCCTTCACCGCCCACCCAGATGGGGCGTTCGCGTTCCAGGTCACTGACGATCACTCGGTAATTGTGTCCTCTTCGAATAGATATTTCGTCAATACCAATGACCCGCGGCGAGGGCATACCCGCTTGAGCGACTTGTTTGTGCATGTAAATTTTATCCAAGTCTTTTACCGTGCTATGGTGAAGATGCTCCAATTCCGCCACCGCTTTGTTCGACATATCACGACACATCTTACCGACATGCATGGCAAAGCGTTGTGTGTAGCGCGGATTCTTTGCCAACCAATCCAATTGTTCTATATGCACGCTTTGGCACCTTGGGCAATGCACCCGCCATTGTTCAAACTCCACAAACATTCGATAACCGGCCACCGTAAGATCTCGGACGCGTTTAGTCGATTTGTCATATCGTCCATTGCAACGATGGCCGCAATGCGAACATATGGCTGTTTTTTTCGCCGCTTGAGTGTTACCACTCGCGCATATTTGTCACCAAACACCCCGGTTAGTTTGGCATTGGCGGCAAATCCAGGAAAGCAGAACAAGTCTTTTATTGTTTTAGGTGACTTCATGTTTTTCCCTGCCGAAAAACGCAACAAGTTTTTATAAAAGAGAAGGAATGATTTTAACCTTATTTTATAGAATTTTTACGCCTTTAATGGGTGATTTTGACCCACAGGATTCCGCGTAGACCCACTAAATTTTTATACTTAAATTTTAGATGTCTTTTTACGGGTTCTCAGATTGTGGCTACTTATTAGGCCAGTCAATTATTAGGGAATAATAAGCGATGCCAAGGCGTTCATGTTATGGGGGAGCTTATATTGGCCATTGGGAGCATAATAAAACTTAAGTGCTTCGTCTTGTTATATCCGGGGCCAATATAAATCATCAAGCCCTTCTGAAATAAAGCTTTAATGAAAAACTCTTTACAAATCAAACGAAAAAAGCCAGAAGTCGGTGAATTATGCCTAGTCTCGTAAAGACCATTCCCACACTAAACGAGCAAGTCTACGAAAATGCTTTGCACTTGCTGTTTATCGAGGACCCAAAGACCAAAGCTGAGTGGCTCGCTAAAGTACTGCGCAATTCCGGTTATTCCGTTCGCCAAACCATCGCCAAGAACTCTGAAGAGCTGGATTCCATTTTACAAACCCAGGTTATCGACCTCGCCGTTTGTTCCGCGGCCGCCAGGAGCCCCAGCCTGGAACAAGTGCGTGAGGCGATCGACGACAGCGGTAAAGACGTGCCGCTTATTGCGCTCGCTTCCTATCATAACTCTGAAATGCAATCGGAAATCATGCGAATAGGCGCATCTGATATGGTGTGCAAGAGCGACTTGGATCATTTACTACTGGTTGTACAGCGCGAATTGGCCAGCCTGGCAATCCGGCGCAAACTGGAGGTTTCCGAACGACGCAGGCATGAAAGCGAGACGCGTTACCGCACTTTGCTGGAAAACTCCCGAGAAGCTGTTGCCTATGTTCACGACGGCATGCATATTCAAGCCAATAGGGCATACCTAGACTTGTTCGGCTTTAAAAACGTAGGCGAGATCGAAAGCATGCCTATAATGGACATGGTGGCTACTCAAGATCATGCTAAATTCAAAGAGTTCCTTGCTCACTACCGAAGTGGTGAGCAAGGTGCGCGGGAACTGAAAATACTTTGTATGCGCCCGAATGACTCGGTTTTCAAAGCGACTATGATATTCGCTCCCACCATTCTCGAAGGCGAATCTTGCACTCAGATCATTATTCGTAACGAGATGGAACACAAGTTGGACAAAATGCTGCTCAGCAAGCGAGATCCGCTCACTGGGTTGTACGATCGGGAGTTTTTTCTTGAAGAACTTGAACGAGTCGTTGCGACTAAAGCTGACACCAGCGCAGTACTATACCTTGAGACGGACAACACCAAGGCCGTTAAGGAAGAGGTTGGTAGTGCCGGAAGTGAGTTGTTATTGCGTGATATTGCAAGCTTGATTGGAAGAACACTCGGCGACGCACATTTAGCCGCGCGTTTTGGCGACTATACGTTCGCATTACTCGCCCTCCACATAGATACAGACATCGCAATAAAAATAGCTGAAAGACTACGGATTGCAGTGCAAAATCACAGCACTGAAATATTCGGACAACCGATCAGCCTCAAGTGTAGTATCGGCATTGCCAAGATCAGCGAATCAGGCAGCAATGCGCAAGAAGTATTGGCCACCGCCAATTTGGCGTGTGAGCAGGCAAAACAACAAGGTGGCAACCGTTTGCAACGGCTTATTCCCAACAACAACCAAAAAGCTATTGAGGTTCCGAGTAATAACCATAAAACCGTCGATGATCCCCATAACGTTAAAAAAACCGATCAAATCCCCAGCAACAATCAAGAAGACGTTGATACTCCCAGCAACAACCAAAAAGCTGTTGAGATTCCCATTATCAATCAAAAAGTCGTTGGATTTCCTAGTAACAAACGTGACACCGTTGAGGTTCCCGGTAACAATCATAAAGTCGTTGATGGAGAACAATATTGGATCAATCTCATTCGCGAGGCCCTGGACCACAATCGTTTTAAAGTACTCTATCAGCCTATTGCCAGCCTGCGCTCCGATACCGGAGAAAAATACGAAGTGCTCATACGATTGCTAGATCACAAAGGCAAAGAAATTCTTCCCGATCAGTTTATGCCTTTGGCGAAGGAGCACAATTTGATTACCGCCGTTGATCGAAGGGTTATCCAAAATGCAATAAAGACAGTGGGGGAGCGGCGTCAAACAGGAATCGATACTGTGCTGTTTTTAACAATATCGCAATCGACCATCGATGACAAAACACTGCTGCCTTGGCTGAGCAAGCTGTTGGTACAAGCCCAAGTACCGGGCGATAGACTAGTGTTTGAATTATCCGACCGTATTGAAGTAGATGATTCTGAGAACGTAAGAATGGTATTGAATGGGCTGCATCGATTGCGCTGTGGTTTTTGCCTTGATCGTTTCGGCTACAGCGAAAATTCTTTTCAACTACTGGAGCACTTACGCACGGCATATTTAAAGATCGACGACTCTATTACCAATTATTTGAACAATAATGAAGAGAATCAGGCATTCATCAAAGCGATTGTGGACGTCGCTCAATCAATGGACAAAGTGACAATCGCTCAATGCGTGGAAGATGCAAATACCTATGCGCTATTGTGTACAGCCGGAGTCGACTACATTCAAGGCCCTTTCCTGCACCAAACCGATTCGTCCATGAACTTTGACTTTAACAAATGGATCCATCGTTAAGCCAAGTGTTTTGCAACAACCATAACCTCAAACTGAAACTGAGCATAGGAAACTGTGAACTTAGGGGTCAGCCATTAGATTTGGTTCCTCCCTTTGGGGAAGCAAAATGCCGCCTAGTAAATCCGCTAGTCTCAACCAACCTTCTCCTCAGCCATCCGATGCTTCTATTTTCACCGTATAGTCGAGTGTGCTAGTCGCCCCCATTCCGTTAAAAGCGCCAGTCACTGGCATGGTATCACGCGCGTGTGCCGCGGCTGCGACAGTGACGTGAGTATCGGCCACGGCTTCTCCATGTGTGGGATCGAAACCACGCCAACCGGCGCCGGGCAAATACACTTCCGGCCAAGCATGCAGATGACGTCGCTCGCTCTGAAGATTGCCTTTTTGGTAGCCGCTGGCGAAGCGAGCGGCTATGCCCTCAGCCCGGCAACAGTCAACAAACAACACCGCTAGATCCCGGCAAGCTCCGCTTCGGCTCTGTAGAGTATAAGCCGGGCTTTGCGGTCCACCGGTATGGCGATGCGCATGGGTAAAATCGGTAAATAACTGACGATTGAGTCGATCGAGAAAACGCAGAGTATCGCGATCCACCGCCAGGCTAAGTTCGGCCGCAAAGGCAGTGACTGAATCGTGCGGCTCTATACGCTCTAAATAGGCCCGCGCACAAATGTGGTCTTGCTCATGGTCAATGGGCAATAGTGTCGCTTCCGATGCCAGGAGATAATCGAAGGCATTTCGTCGCAGGGTTTCGACTTGCATAGTCACCTCGATATCGAAGTGGTCCGTGTCTTTTTCGAACCAGACTTGGGTCACGCGGTTTCCCTCGAGATCAAGATGGTCATTGCGCCCCAGTGGTGTCGGTGTGATGTTAAGCTGGTGGTCGATAATTCGCTGCGCCCCATCGTCGCGAGGATGTAAACGCAACCGCTGAGGGCTAAGCTGCACTGGTTGCGAATAGCGATAATGAGTGTCATGCTGGATTACAAATCTCATAGTATGAGTCACCTTAACGATTAGAAGTCATTGCACGTATTGATCAACCACCAATGCGTTCCACACGCACAGTCTGCGCGGTCGGGTAGACCGCAGGCCCGAATTGATTATAGACGGCCACGTCCACGGCATCGCGGCCGTAGCCCACTGCCACATACCCTCCTCGCAATTTGGTTTGCGTTGCGTCGAAGGTATACCAACGGCCACCCACATAAACTTCGAACCAGGCATGAAGGTCCATAGGCTGCAGTCCGTGCAAATAACCCACTACCATACGCGCGGGTATACTCAGCGCGCGACACAGCGCGATTCCGAGATGCGCCAAGTCTCTACAGACCCCCACTTTTCTGGAATGGACTTCCACAGCAGAGATAGGAATGTCACTGCTGCCAGGGCTGTAACGGATAGTATTGCGTAACCAAGTCACTATTGCCGCAACTTGGTCGTAGCCCAACTGTTGCCCTGCCGTGATTTCGCTTGCCATTTGATGAAAACGGTCTGACTCACAATAGCGACTGGGCAACAAGTAGCTGAGTACAGAATCGGGCAGATTCTGAATCTCGATAAACGGCGCGCCAAATGCCTGGTCAACAATATCAGCTGTCATCACTTCGGCACTGGTGTGCACCGTAAAAGCACCGGTGGGAGCAATAAGGCGTTGACAAAGGTTGCCAAAGTCATCCGTGAATTCGAACACTGGCACACTTGGCTGCAGCCTATATTCCTCTCGCGCGATCCACTGCTGCGCACCGCTGCGGGGCCTCAACATCAGCAAAAAGGTGGTAGGCACCGAGATATCGAACGCTAGATCGCAGTTGGTTCGTAGCCACATAACATCATTCGTCCATTGATAACAAAGTTTCAGTCTCACACTAAACTTTTTACCTAGCCATACTTTTTACCTAGCCATTTTCGACAAACTGTACATAACCGACATTTAGTTTTTTCAAATGAACTGGTAACTGCTTCATCTTAACACGATCGCAGAACAGTAGAAAAAAGCAGAATCAGTTCCGCTTTTAAAAGCTGCGGAGCAGAGGCTAAGAACAGGTTGTCTTCTCATAACTTGCCTACTTGAAATCCCAATATGTCTAAGTCACTTCCAATTAATCCAGCGGAAGATGAAAGCTGATTGACATTGTCTGTCCCAGAATTTGTATCCATCGGTGAATGGTTTTAAAAAAAATAACGCGGCGTATTTAACGCCGCCTTGTTGATTTTGTGGCTTGCCAAGGAAATCGAAAGCAATACACTGCTTGGTTACTTCAGGTCAAAGTTACTTTAGTTTCTGAAAGCGAGGGGTCGCGAGGGGTTAACGCGAGGGGTCAAGCGAGAAGCGAGGGGTCAGGA
>WOR8_10005095_pt1 | contig 30682 bp, 28 predicted proteins | sample DeeMarSeWOR38_10_FD_19890 | JGI IMG/M metagenome (IMG submission 19890) | reverse complement strand
GCGTGCCGCCGTAGAGGTCGTCCATGGCGACGACGTGGCTGCCGCTGTCGATAAGTTCGAGCGCGGTGCCGATCGCAGCCATGCCCGAGGCGAAGGCGAAACCGTGCGTGCCCGACTCGAGGTCCGCGATGCAGCGCTCATAGGCCATGCGCGTGGGGTTCTGCGTGCGCGAATACTCGTAGCCTTTGTGAACCCCCGGACTCTCCTGCACGTACGTGGATGTCGCGTAGATCGGCGGCATGATGGCGCCGGTCGTGGGGTCGGGCGCCTGCCCGGCATGGATTGCGCGGGTCGCGAAAGCGCGTTTCTTGTCGTCTTTGCTCATTTTGCTCAGTCTCAAATCTGCCTGCGCAGGTAATTAAGCACGTCGGAACGCGTGATCAGGCCGAGGAAGTCGTCACCGTTCATGATGGCCGCGTAGGGCTGCACGTGCAGCATCGCCACGAGATTGTTAATGCTCGTCGTCTTGTCGAGCTTGATGAAAGCGGATTCCATCGCTTCACTAACGGGCGCGATCATAAGCTCCGGCTTGCCGAAGACGTGCTGGATGATGGCGTCCTCCGTGATGATGCCTACCAGCCTGCCCTCGTCCATGACCGGAAGCTGGGAAAAGCCCGCGTTGCGGAGCCGGTTGTGCGCCGTGGTGACTACGTCCGTGGGCCCGACGGTGATCGTCGCATGCTCGCTGTGCGGCCGCCCGATCAGGTCGCGCAGGTCGCCGTGCTGTTCGCGGGCGATGAATCCCTGATCCTCCATCCAGAAATCGTTGAACAGCTTGGAGAGATACTTGTTGCCGGTATCGCAGGCAAAGGTGACGACCGTCTTCGCTTCGGTCTGCTCGCGGCAGTACTTAAGCGCCGCAGCGAGCAGCGTTCCCGACGAGGAACCCGCAAGCACACCCTCCTTCCTCAGGAGTTCACGTGCCGTGGCAAACGACTCCGCGTCGCTGATCGAGTAGGCCTTCGTCACCTGGGAGAAATCTGCGATAGAGGGAATGAAGTCTTCACCGATGCCTTCGACCAGCCAGCTGCCGTGCTCGCCGAGTTCACCCTTGTTAATGTAGTCGGCCAGTACCGAGCCGACAGGATCGGCGAGTATCAGTTCGACATTCGGCGCGTGCTCCGAAAAATACTTGCTGAGACCCGCCACCGTGCCGCTCGATCCCACGCCGAGCACGACCGCATCGACCTCGCCGTTCGTCTGCTCGAAGATCTCGGGCGCCGTGGTCTTCTCGTGCGCCAGCGAGTTGTCCGGGTTACCGAACTGGTTGATGAAATAGGCGCCCTGCTCCTCGGCGATGCGTTTCCCGACGTCCTGGTAGTACTCCGGGTGACCCTTGCCGACATCGGAACGTGTGAGGATGACCTCGGCGCCCATAGCGCGCAGGTTGAAGATCTTTTCCTGGCTCATCTTGTCCGGCAGGACCAGGATGAGCTTGTAGCCTTTCTGCGCCGCGACCAGCGCGAGGCCGATGCCGGTATTGCCGGCGGTCGCCTCGACCAGCGTGTCACCGGGAGAGATGTCGCCGCGCTTTTCGGCCTCTTCGATCATCGCAATACCGATGCGGTCCTTGATGGAGCCGCCGGGATTCGCAAGTTCGAGCTTGAGCAGCAAACGGCAGGGACCGGTGTCGAATTTCGAGATTTCGAGCATCGGCGTGTGCCCGACCATGTCGAGGATGTTGGAATAGATGGTCATAATCGTATAGTTGCGCCAGAAACTGGCAGCGAGTGTACGCCAAGCGCGCCCTCAACCACAGCCTCGATGAGCCCGTCATGACCGACCACCTGCAAATCAGCGCGATTCTCGACGACGCCACGGAGCGCCTCACGGCGGTCAGCGATTCGGCGCGGCTCGACGCAGAACTGCTGCTCGCTCGTGCCATCGACATGCCCCGCAGCTACCTGTTTGCGCACCCGGAGGAAGTGCTCGACGAACTCGCCGTCGCGCGCTTCGAAGCCGCGATCGAGCGGCGGCTCGCGGGCGAGCCGATGGCCTACATTACGGGCGTCCGCGAGTTCTGGTCGCTGCAGCTCATGGTCACGCCAGCCACGCTGGTGCCCCGCCCGGAGACCGAATTCCTGGTGGACCTCGCGTTGCGCGAAATTCCGCGCCGCGCCGAATGGGCGATCCTCGATCTCGGCACGGGCAGCGGTGCGATAGCCATCGCCATCGCCAAAGAGCGGCCGCTGTCGCGCGTGACCGCAACCGACATCAGCGCCGCGGCGCTGGACGTCGCCCGGCAGAATGCCAGGCAGCTCGAGATCCCCAATATCGAGTTCCTGGAGGGTGACTGGACCGGACCCGTCGGCGGGCGGCGCTTCAACGTCATCGTGTCCAATCCGCCGTATGTCCGGGCAAACGACGCAGCGCTCGACGCCCTGTGTCGCGAGCCCCGCAATGCGCTCGCCGCCGGCGACGACGGCCTGGATGCGATACGTATCCTCGCGCGGGACTGCGGCGCACTGCTGGAGCCAGGCGGCGTACTGCTGATCGAGCACGGCGCGGAGCAGCGCGATGCGGTCGCGGAGGTGCTTTTCGAGCACGGCTGGACCGGCGTCAGTTGTCACGAAGACTACGCAGGGCTGCCTCGAATAACCGTGGCGCGCAGAGACTGACGCGATGCAGCCGCGGCGGCTTTGTGATACAAAGCGCCGCACATCCAGACTTGCGAGACACCATGATCACGATCAAGACCAACCACGGTGACATCAAGGTCGATCTCTTCGACGACAAAGCGCCGGTGACCTGTGAGAACTTCCGCCAGTACATTGCAGACGGCTTCTTCAATGACACGATCTTCCACCGCGTTATCCCCAACTTCATGATCCAGGGCGGCGGCATGGAAGCCGACATGTCGCAGAAGAAGACGCGCGCCCCCATCAAGAACGAGGCGGACAACGGCGAGAGCAATCGCCGCGGCACGCTCGCAATGGCGCGCACGATGGACATCAACAGCGCGACGGCCCAGTTCTTCATCAATCTTCGCGACAACGATTTTCTCGACCACGGCACGCGCGATTTCGGCTACGCCGTATTCGGCGAGGTCGTGGACGGCATGGACGTCGTCGATGCAATCGCCGCCGTTCCGACGGGCAACAAGGGCGGCCACCAGGACGTTCCCGTCGAGACCGTCACGATCGTCGAAGTTACCGTCGACGACTGAACCATGTCTGCGTCCGACGTGCATCGCGACGCACGCCACGTAGCGCTGGCGCAGGTCGGTGAACTGGGCCAGGCGAGAATCGCGGCCGGCAGCGCACTGATCGTCGGGGTCGGCGGTCTCGGTTGCGCCGCGGCCACGTATCTTGCATCGGCCGGGGTCGGGCGCCTTTTCCTCGCCGACTTCGATACTGTCGACGCGACCAACCTCGGCCGCCAGGTCCTGTTCGGCCCGGGCGATATTGGCAAACCGAAGGCCGGCGTCGCGGCGGACAGGCTGGCGTTGCAGAACCCCGGCATCCGCATCCGGCCGCTCACAGACCGCCTTGGCGACACCGCGTTACGGGACGCCGTGGCGAATGCTGACGTCGTCCTCGACTGCACCGACAACTTTGCGACGCGCTTCCAGGTGAACGATGCCTGCGTAGCGGGCGGTCGTTGCCTCGTGTCCGGCTCCGCGATCCGCTTCGAGGGGCAGCTGGCGGTCTTCGGACCCGACTACGCCGCGTCGCCCTGCTACCGCTGCCTGTACAGCGAGGCCGACGAGTCTCTGCTGGACTGCGCGGGCAACGGGGTGTTCGCGCCGGTGCCCGGGGTCATCGGCACGATGATGGCCGTGGAAGCCCTCAAGTTCCTGGCCGGCCTCGACTCACCGCGCGGCACGCTCAGCCTGTACGAAGGCGACAGCGGCCGGTTTCACTCGGTAAAAATTCCGAAGCGGACCGACTGCCCTGCCTGCGGCTGATCAGGCCGCGTCCGCGGTCGCCGGATCGTAACCGAGGATTGGCGCCAGCCACTTCTCCGCTTCGGCCGCGGTCATGCCCTTGCGCGCCGCGTACGACTCGAGCTGGTCGCGATCGATCTTGCCGACCGAGAAGTAACGCGAATCAGGATGCGAGAAATAGAAACCGCTGACCGCCGCCGTCGGGTACATCGCGTACGAGTCCGTCAGCTTTAGTTCGATGTTCTTCTCCACGTCCAGCAGCGACCACAGCTTGCCTTTCTCGGTGTGGTCCGGGCAGGCCGGATAGCCCGGGGCGGGCCGGATGCCGCGGTAGCGTTCGGCGATCAGTTCCTCGTTGCCCAGGCGTTCCCCGGGTGCGTAGCCCCAGTGTTCGACACGCACGCGTTCGTGCAGGTACTCGGCCAGCGCCTCGGCGAGACGATCGGCCAGCGCTTTCAGGAGGATCGCACTGTAATCGTCGTGCGCCTTCTCGAAATGCGCGACGCGCTCCTCGATACCGATGCCGGCCGTCAGCGCGAACGCGCCCAGGAAATCCGTAACGCCCGAACTCTCCGGCGCGACGAAATCGGCAAGGCAGTTCTGCGGCTGCCCCTCCGGCTTGGTTCGTTGCTGACGCAGGTGGCAGAGTCGCTCGATCGTCGTGCCGCGGGTCTCGTCGGCATACAGCAGCAGGTCGTCGTGATCGGTGCTGTTGGCGGCAAACAGTCCGAGCACGGCGCGTGCCTGCAGCCATTCCTCGCGCAGGATTTGCTCCAGCATGGCGCGCGCGTCGTTATACAGCGCGGTTGCCGCCTCGCCGACCGTATTGTCGCTGAGTATTGCCGGATACTTGCCGTGAAATTCCCAGGCGTTGAAGAACGGCATCCAGTCGATGTAGTCGACCAGCGTTGCGAGGTCGATGCGGTCGAATACCTGCACGCCGGTGGCCGCCGGCCGTGGGGGCACGTAGGCACTCCAGTCGAGCTCGAGGCGGCGCTTGCGCGCCTCGTCGAGCGATAATTGCGGTGCGAGGCGCGATTTGCCGGAGTGCTGCTCGCGGCGCCGCGCGTTGTCACGGCGCGTCTTCTCGATCAGCGCCGCGCGCGTGGCGGGTTCGACGAGCGCCTGCGCCACGCCGACGGAGCGCGACGCATCCTTCACGTAGATCACCGGGCCTTCGTACTGCGGTTCGATCTTGACCGCCGTGTGCGCCGGCGACGTGGTCGCGCCGCCGATCAACAGGGGCAGCTCGAATTTCTGCCGCTGCATCTCGGACGCCACGTGAACCATCTCGTCGAGCGAGGGCGTGATGAGGCCCGACAGCCCGATCATCTGCGCCTCCTCGCGCCGCGCGGCTTCGAGTATCTTCTCGCAGCTGACCATGACGCCGAGGTCCACGACCTCGAAGTTATTGCACTGCAGGACCACGCCCACGATGTTCTTGCCGATGTCGTGCACGTCGCCCTTGACGGTGGCGAGCACGATCTTGCCGTTCGAACTGACCTTGCCGTCCTGCTGGGCCTCGATGAACGGCACCAGGTGTCCGACCGCTTTCTTCATCACGCGCGCCGACTTCACGACCTGCGGCAGGAACATCTTGCCGGCGCCGAACAGGTCGCCCACGACGTTCATGCCGGCCATCAGCGGCCCCTCGATGACGGACAGCGGCCGGTCCGCGTTGATACGCGCTTCCTCGGTGTCCTCGATGACGAACTCGTCGATGCCGTTGACCAGCGCGTGCTCGAGCCGCTTCTCCACCGGTGCCTCGCGCCAGGACAGGTCTTTCTTTTTCGCGGCGCTGCCCGAGGCCTGGTCCTTGTATTTTTCCGCGACGTCGAGCAGCCGCTCCGTCGCGTCCTCGCGGCGATTCAGCACCGCGTCCTCGACGGCATCGCGCAGGTCCGCCGGCAGGTCTTCGTAGATCGCGAGCTGGCCGGCATTGACGATACCCATGTCCATTCCTGCGCGGATGGCGTGATACAGGAACACCGAGTGAATCGCTTCGCGCACGACGTTGTTGCCGCGGAACGAGAACGACACGTTGCTGACGCCGCCGGACACCATCGCGTGCGGCAAATGCGCCTTGATCTGCCGTGCCGCCTCGATGAACGCAACACCGTAGCCCGAGTGCTCCTCGATGCCGGTGGCGATGGCGAAGATATTCGGGTCGAAGATGATGTCGGCGGGATCGAAGCCGAGCTTCTGCGTCAGGATGTCGTAGGAACGCTTGCAGATGGCGAGCTTGCGCTCGACCGTGTCGGCCTGGCCCTGCTCGTCGAAGGCCATCACGATGACGGCGGCGCCGTAGTCGCGGACCAGCTTCGCCTGCTCGACAAAGCTGTCCTCGCCTTCCTTGAGGCTGATGGAATTGACCACCGCCTTGCCCTGTACGCAGCGCAGGCCCGCCTCGATCACCGACCACTTCGATGAATCGATCATGATCGGCAACCGCGACACGTCAGGCTCGGACGCGATCAGGTCGAGGAACGTCACCATCGCGCGCTCGGAATCGAGCATGCCCTCGTCCATGTTGACGTCGATGATCTGCGCGCCATTCTCCACCTGCTGGCGCGCAACCTGCACGGCCTGGGCGTAGTCATCGGCTTCGATCAGCCTGCGGAAAACCGCGGAGCCGGTCACGTTGCAGCGTTCGCCAACGTTGACGAACAGGTCGTCGGGACCGATGTTCAGTGGCTCGAGCCCGGACAGGCGGCAGCGCACCGGGATGTCGGGAACGGCGCGCGGGCGCTTGTCGCCGACGGCCTCTTTCAGCGCGGCGATGTGCGCAGGCGTCGTCCCGCAACAGCCACCGACCATGTTCACGAGCCCGCTCTCCGCGAACTCGCCGACCACTTCCGCCATGGCTTCCGGTGTCTCGTCGTATTCGCCGAACTCGTTCGGCAGGCCCGCATTCGGATGCGCGCTGACCCGCGTATCCGCGATGCGCGACAGCTCGTCGACATGCGGGCGAAGGTCCTTCGCGCCCAGCGCACAATTGAGCCCGATCATGAACGGCTCGATATGGCGCACCGAGTTCCAGAACGCCTCCGGCGTCTGGCCGGAAAGCGTGCGGCCCGATGCATCCGTAATCGTGCCGGAAATCATCACCGGCAACGTGACGCCGGTCTTCTCGAACGCGCGTTTGACCGCAAAAATGGCGGACTTCGCGTTCAGCGTGTCGAAGATCGTCTCGATCATCAGGAAGTCGGCACCGCCATCGATCAGGGCGCACGCTGCTTCTTCGTAGGTCGCGGCCAGGTCCGCGAAGCGGATGTTGCGGTAACCGGGGTCGTTCACATCGGGCGAGATCGACGCCGTGCGGTTCGTGGGGCCCAGCACGCCGGCAACGTAACGCGGGCTGCCCGCTTTCTCGGCGTGCGCATCCGCACACTCTCGGGCGAGCCGCGCTGCGGCGAGGTTCAGCTCCGACACCAGCGACTCCATGCCGTAATCCGCCATCGACGGTGCATTCGAGTTGAAGGTGTTCGTCTCGATGATGTCGGCGCCGGCCTCGAGGAACCCGCTGTGAATTTCGCGGATCACCTGCGGGCGCGTCAGGGACAACAGGTCGTTGTTGCCTTTCAGATCGCTTGGCCAGTCGGCAAAGCGCTCGCCGCGGTAGTCGTCTTCGGACAACCCGTAGCCCTGTATCATCGTACCCATCGCGCCGTCGAGCAGCACGATACGCCGCTCCAGCAGGGCGAACAGGGACTTGATGCGTTCCTCACGGTTCATCGGGGCTCCTCAGGCGGCGACCTTGTTCGGCCGCATCCCCAGCGCCAGGCAGATGGCGACGGTCAGTTGCGAACGGTTGAGTGTGTAGAAGTGAAAGACCTCGACCCCTTCGGCCTGCAGCCGCCTCACCTGCTCGATAGCGACGTCTGCCGCAACGGCATTGCGCGCTTCGGCGTCGTCATCGATCCCGTCGAAACGTTCACGCAGCCACTCCGGGACGTTCGCGCCGCACTGCGATGCAAACTTCGTCATCTGCGCGAAACGCGTAATGGGCAATATACCGGGCACGAGCGCCGAATCGATGCCGGCGGCGGCGCAACGGTCGCGGAAGCGCAGGAACGTCTCGCTCTCGAAGAAGAACTGCGTGATCGCGCGGGAGGCGCCTGCGTCGAGCTTGCGTTTCAGGTTATCGAGGTCGAAATCCGGCCCCGGCGCCTCGGGATGAACCTCCGGGTAGGCGGCCACCGAGATGTCGAAGTCGGCGATCTTTTTCAGTCCCGCGACGAGATCGCACGCATAGTCGTAGCCGCCGGGCGCAGGGACGTACTTCCCCGTGCCCGCCGGCGGATCACCGCGCAGCGCGACGAGATGGCGGATGCCCATGTCCCAGTATTCGCGCGCGATATCGTCGATCTCCCCGCGGGTCGCGTTGACGCAGGTCAGGTGCGGGGCAACGGTGAGATCGGTCTCGTTGACAATTCGCTGCACGACCTCGTGGGTGCGCTCGCGCGTCGAGCCGTCCGCGCCGTAGGTAACCGAAACGAACGCGGGCGCGAACGATTTCAGCCGCTGGATCGAGTTCCACAGTGTTTCCTGCATCTGCTCCGAATGCGGGGGGAAGAACTCGAAGGAAACCTGTACTTGATCGGTGAGAGAGGATTTCATGGTATTTCCGTTGTCAGGCGGCGGCCGTCGCCGCGTCGTGTTTGGTGGCAACGGCCAGCAACCAGGACGGCTGCCGGGCCGGGACAGGCCGCGCTCGCGCGAGCCGCAGCTCGCTCTCCACGCACCAGTCGGCAAGCCGGTCGGCACACTCGGCAAAGTCCCGCTGGCTGGCTGCAGCCAGCAGCAGGAGCCTGCCGCCGGGCCTCAGGATGCGCGCGGCTTCGGCGATCGCGTCCCTGGGCCGCTCGGCGTCGAACAGCACGTCGTCGAGTATCGCGGTATCGAATTCGCCATCGCCCAGCGGCAAGCGGTACATGTCGCCCTTGCGCAGGGTGCAGTTGGGTAGCCCGGCGAGTAGCAGTTCCGCACGCGCGAAGCGCCGCGCATCCGAATCGATGTCGACGCCAACCGCGCGGCGGGCGCGCGAGGCCAGCAACTTCAGGATGCGGCCGTGGCCGCAGCCGATGTCGACCAGGTCGCCGATCGGAGCCGCGACGGTGAGTTCGACCAGTGCGCGGTGCAGTGGCCGGTTTTGCATGCCCTGCTCGTCGCCGCTCGCGATGCCGTTGCCGCGCAGTGACCTCAGCCGGGCCGTATCGTCGGCAAAACTCGGGTCGTCCACCGGCACCAGGCCGAGCAGCTTGCGGCGCAGCGAGGCGTGGCGTCCGCCGGACAGCACCCGGTAATAGACGAAATGGCCATCCCGGAAGCGCTCGAGCAGCCCGGCGTCGCAGAGTTGCTTGAGGTGCTGTGACACGCGCGGCTGGCTGAGGCCGAGGATCTGCGTGAGCTCTGACACGCTGCACTCGCCCTGCGCGCACAGCATGACGATTCGCAGCCGCACCGGCTCGGCCAGGGCTTTCAGCTGTGTCACAAGCGCGTCTGCACCGTAGCTCATAAATAAATAAATATTTCTTTATATTTCGGCCGAAGAAGTATACCAACGTTCGCACGCCGGCAACAGAGGTGTCCGCGCGTATTGTCAGGGTCGGACCTATCCAACTTTCTGAAAAATCTGACTCTTTGCTTCCTTATGGTGTGCCTCGATGTCCTGTGCGGGCTGTTTTCGGGCTGAGAATTGCCTTCGTCGCGAAATGCACCGCACGTCGGGAGAACGGTCATTTCTGTAGGCCAAATGAGTCGATTAGTGTAGGATTTGCCCGATCTAAAGGCAAAAAGTTTATTGAAATCATTACCTTAACGAGGTCCGACCCTGATAGCGCCGATGAACGAGGAACACGACACCAGCCGAGGCGATGACGACCGGCAAGCGCCGCCCGCAGCCGATATTTCCATCGGCACCGAGCGCGCCTTCGTCCGCCTCACCTTCTGGCAGACCGTCCTGTCGCTGGTCGGCGTGTTCATCGCGGTCGTCGCGCTTTACGCGGCGCTCGCGGAGTCCGACGCCGCCCGCAAGCAGACCGCCGCCGCCGTCTGGCCGTTCGTGCAGCTGACGATCCATGATCACCTGTCCGAGGGCCGCGCCGAGTTCCGGATCTCACTCACCAACGCCGGCGTCGGTCCGGCGCGGATGCGGTCGATGCGCGTCCTGCTGCTGGGAGAACCGTTGCACGACTGGCACCACGCGATTCAGCTCGTCGGCGAGGTCGGCACGCATCGGCTGGGTCAGAGTTTCGTGAGTCGCCGTGTATTGATACCGGGCGAGTGCTGGGTCGTCGACAGCGAGCAGGATCTGCAGTCGCCGGAACCCGTCGAGCAGTGCCCGGAATTCGGCGACGAGGCGTTCGGAAACTGAGAAACGGCGGCTCTTACTGCACGGAATCCGGCCCGCTGACGGCATTGGCGGTGAACACGCGCGAAATGTCGATGGCGTCGAAACTGCGTCTATGGCCGCAATACTCGCAGGTCACGACCACCTGCCCCCGCTCGGCGAGCACCTCCCGGGTCTCGGCCTCACCCAGCATGCGCAGGATTTCTTCCGTGCGGCGTCGCGAGCAACGGCAGCGGAATACCACCGGTCGCGGCTCGAAGACCCGCACGTCGTCTTCGGGAAACAACCTGCCGATCAGGGCCAGGCCGTCGACAGAGGAGAAATCCGCGCTTTGCAGCGTTGCCCCCATGTAGCCGAGACGATTCCAGTCATCCTCATCAAGGCCGGTCTGGCCGGGCATCTGCTGCAGCAGCAGGCCGCCGCTCAGCGATTCATCACTGACCAGTGAAACATGGCTCGGCACCTGCACCGAGCGGGCAAAGTAATTCTCGAGGCTGTCGGCGAGCGACGATCGCTCCATCTCCACGATGCCCTGGTAGGGTCGTTCGCCGGCATCCACCGTGATGGCGCAATGCGCGCCGCGTACCAGGTCGCCGAAAGACTCCGCTGCCCCGCTGTCGTCAGCACTTGCCATGCCGCGCAGTTCGAGTTCGCTGGTGCACTGCATGACGAGCATGCGCAGCCCTCCGCTACCCTGTATCTGCAGCGTGATTGCGCCGTCGAATTTCAGGCTGTGCGCGATCAGCCCGGTCGCGGCGGCGGCGTGGCCGAGGGTCTCGCGGACGAGCGGATTGTAATCGTGGTCGCGCAGCATGCGGCGCCAGGAGCGGGACAGGCGGACCAGCGCTCCGCGGACCGGCAGCGAATCGAATACGAACGGCGTGATGTTGTCGTCGGCCATGCAGAACTCGAGTCAACAGGGTTTGACTAGGGCTTGCCCAGCCTGTTTCTCAGGATCTCGTTCACCTGGCCGGGATTGGCCTTGCCACCGGTCTCTTTCATGACCTGGCCAACGAAGAAGCCGATCAGCTTCTCCTTGCCGGCCCGGTATTCCTCGGCCTGGCCGGGGTTGGCGGCAATCACCTTGTCCACGATCGCTTCGATCGCCGACGTGTCGGTTATCTGCTTCAGTCCGCGCGCCTCGATCACCGCGTCAGCGTCGCCCTCGCCGGCCCACATGGCCTCGAACACTTCCTTGGCGATCTTGCCGGAGATCGTGTTGTCGTGGATGCGGTTGATCAGACCCGCGAGATCGTCCGCCGGTATACGGCTCGCCTCGATCTCCAGCCCTTCCTTATTAAGTGCGCCGGAGAGGTCACCGATCACCCAGTTCGCCACCCCCTGCGCAGGGGCGTCGGCGGCCGCGGCCGCCTGCTCGAAGTAGTCCGCGGTTGCCTTGCTGACGACCAGTATGGCGGCGTCGTCCGGCCTGATGCCGTACTCGTCGATGAAGCGATGCCGCTTGTCATCCGGCAGTTCGGGCAGCGTCTCGCGCACCTTGTCGATGAACGTCGCGCTGATCTCCACGGGCAGCAGGTCCGGGTCCGGGAAGTAGCGGTAGTCGTTCGCTTCTTCCTTGGAGCGCATCGAACGGGTCTCGTCGCGAGCCGAATCGTACAGGCGCGTCTCCTGCACGACCTCGCCGCCGTCCTCGAGCACGTCGATCTGCCGCTCGATCTCGAAATTGATGGCCCGCTCAACGAAGCGGAACGAGTTGAGGTTCTTGATCTCGGTGCGCGTGCCGAACGCGTCGTCGCCGCGCGGCCGTATCGAGACGTTCGCGTCACAGCGGAAGGAACCTTCCTGCATGTTGCCGTCGGAGATGCCGAGGTAGCGCACGATCGTGTGGATCTTGCGCATATAGGCGACCGCTTCCTTCGCCGACCTGAGGTCCGGCTCGGACACGATCTCCAGGAGCGGCGTGCCGGCACGGTTCAGGTCGATGCCGGAGTGGCGGTCGAACGCCTCGTGGACTGACTTGCCGGCGTCCTCCTCGAGATGTGCGCGGGTGATGCCGATGCGTTTCTCGTTGCCCACGTCGTCGGTAATGAAGAGCTCGCCGTGCTCGACGATGGGCAGTTCGTACTGGCTGATCTGGTAGCCCTTCGGCAGGTCCGGGTAGAAATAGTTCTTGCGGGCGAAAATCGAGCGCCGCGCCACCGTCGCATTCACCGCAAGACCGAACTTGCAGGCCATGCGCACGACCTCCTCGTTGAGCACCGGCAGCACGCCCGGGTAGCCGAGGTCGATCAGGCACGCCTGGGTGTTCGGCTCGGCACCGTAAGCCGTGGAGGCGCCGGAGAAGATCTTGCTGTTCGTCGCGAGCTGCGTGTGGATCTCGAGACCGATCACGACTTCCCATGCCGCACTCATGCGTAGCCCTCCGGGCAGCGCGTGTGCCAGTCGGTGTCCAGCTGGTACTGGTGGGCGGTGTTCAGCAGCCGCTCCTCGCCGAAATGCGGACCGACGAGATGCAGGCCGACCGGGAGCTCGCCCGCGAAACCGCACGGTATGGAAATGGCGGGCAGCCCGGCGAGGTTGGCGCCGATCGTGTAGATGTCGTTGAGATACATCGTGATCGGGTCGTCGGTCTTGTCGCCGAGGCGGAAAGCCGGCGCCGGCGCCGTCGGGCCGGCAATGACGTCGACGTCGGCGAAAGCCTTGCGGAAGTCGTCGGCAATGAGCTGCCGGACCTGCTGCGCCTTGAGGTAATAAGCGTCGTAGTAGCCGGCTGACAGCACATACGTGCCCGTCAGGATGCGGCGTTTCACTTCGGCGCCGAAACCTTCGCCGCGGCTGCGGCAGTACAGGTCGAGCAGATCCTCGGGGTCCTGCGCGCGATGTCCGAAACGCACACCGTCGAAGCGCGACAGGTTGGACGAGCATTCCGCGGGCGCAACCACGTAGTAGGTCGGCACGGAAAGGTCGAGATTCGGCAGGTCGACCTCGGTGAGGCTTGCACCACGCGACTCGAGGGCCGCCAGGGCTTCGCGCACGGCTTTGCCCGTCGCCGCGTCCAGCCCCGCGTCGAAATGCTGCCGCACGATACCGACGCGGAGTCCCTCGAGCGACCTGTCGAGGCCTGCGAGGTAATCCGGGACCGGGTGGTCGATCGACGTCGAGTCGCGCGCATCGAAGCCGGCCATGACGCCGAGCAGCAGCGCCGCATCCTCGGCCGAACGCGTGATGACGCCTGCCTGGTCGAGGCTCGACGCGAACGCGATCATGCCGAAGCGGGAAACGCGGCCATACGTCGGCTTGAGTCCGGTGGTTCCTGTCAGCGCTGCCGGCTGCCGGATCGAGCCCCCCGTATCGGTGCCGGTCGCTGCCGGCACGATTCGTGCGGCCACCGACGCAGCTGAGCCGCCCGACGACCCGCCCGGCGAACAGTCGAGGTCCCAGGGGTTCTTCACCGGGCCGAAATAGCTGGTCTCGTTCGACGAGCCCATCGCGAACTCGTCCATGTTGGTCTTGCCGAGCATCACGGCGCCGGCGTCGGCCAGGCGCTCTACGACCGTCGCATCGTACGGTGACACGAAGTTCTCCAGCATCCTGGAACCGCAGGTCGTCAGCACGCCGCGAGTGCAGAAAATATCCTTGTGCACGATCGGCAGGCCATTAAGAACCCCGTTTTCGCCTTTGCGGCGGCGCTCGTCAGACCGCTCCGCCGCCTCGAGTGCGGCATCCGCGGTCACGGTGACAAAGGCATTGAGCTCCTTGTCGTGGGCCTCGATCCGGTCCAGCAGCGCCTGCACCAGCTCCACGGAGGTGAATTCGCCGCTGTCCAGGCCCTTCGCGAGCTGCGTCAGGCCCAGTGTATGGAGGTCTTTACTGCTCATTCGATGACTTTCGGCACGAGGTAGAAGCCGTCGGCGACGGCTGGGGCGTTTTTCTGGAATTCATCGCGCTCGTCCGGCTCGGTGACGACATCCGCACGCAGACGCTGTGCCGCGTCGAGCGGGTGCGCCATCGGCACCACGTCGACCGTATCGGCCTGCGACAGCTGGTCGACGAAATCAACAATACGGGACAGCTTGTCAACCGTATCCGCGATCTCGTCGTCCGCGACCCGGAGCCGCGCCAGCATCGCGATGTGCTGTACCTGATCCTTGTCCAGTGACATCGAATTATCCGCGCTTGGAGAACCTGCAAATCGCCGCCCGGCGGCGCGCACGCAATGATACACGCCGCCTTGCGCTATGTCGTGGGCATTGCTAGATTGCACCGTTAATCTCGCTTCGGGCTCCGTTCCACCATGTTCAAAAACATCCTGGGTTATTTTTCCAATGACCTGTCGATCGACCTTGGAACCGCCAATACTCTGATTTATTCGCGGGGGCACGGCATCGTGCTCGACGAGCCCTCGGTGGTGGCGATTCGCGAGGACTCCGGCCGCGGCGGCCGTGTCGTCGAAGCCGTCGGCGCCGACGCCAAGAACATGCTGGGGCGCACCCCGGGCAATATCACCGCCATCCGGCCGCTGAAGGACGGCGTGATCGCCGACTTCACGGTTACCGAGAAGATGCTGCAGCACTTCATCCGCAAAGCGCACGGCAACCGGTTTTTCCGGCCGAGTCCGCGGGTGCTGGTTTGCGTCCCCTACGGCTCCACGCAGGTGGAGCGACGGGCCATCCGCGAGTCGGCCGAGGGCGCGGGCGCCCGCAAGGTGCTGCTTATCGACGAGCCGATGGCCGCGGCGATCGGCGCCGGCATGCCGGTTCACGAAGCCCGCGGCTCCATGGTGCTCGACATCGGTGGCGGTACGTCGGAAGTCGCCGTCATCTCGCTGAACGGTATCGTGTATGCGGCGTCGGTTCGCATCGGCGGCGACCGTTTCGACGAGGCGATAACGAACTACGTGCGCCGCAACTACGGCATCCTGATCGGTGAAGCGACGGCGGAACGCATCAAGCACGAAATCGGCTCTGCATTTCCCGGCCAGGAAGTCCTCGAAATCTCGGTCAAGGGCCGCAACCTGTCGGAGGGTGTACCGCGGAGCTTCACGCTCAACAGCAATGAGATTCTCGAAGCCCTGCAGGAACCCCTGCAAGGCATCGTCGGCGCCGTCAAGGAAGCGTTGGAACAGACCCCGCCGGAGCTGGGTGCGGACGTTGCGGATCGCGGCATCGTGCTCACGGGCGGCGGCGCACTGCTCCGCGACCTCGACAAGCTGCTCATGGAAGAAACCGGGCTGCCCGTCGTGATCGCGGACGATCCGATGACCTGCGTTGCGCGCGGTGGCGGCCGCGTTATCGAACTCATCGACGAGCACGGCCCGGCGGTGTTCGGACTGGAGTGAGTTTCCCGTGCGAACAAGCGGCTAATTGCTGATGGTCGGTTCGCAAAGCAACAGCAACCCTGCAAGGCTCCCGGCGCTGGGTTTCAGGGCGCTTGCCCTGGTCATCCTGAGCATCCTGCTCATGTGGCTCGACAACCGCGAGCATCATCTCGACACCGTGCGGCACGCGGTCGGCGTCGCCGTCTATCCGGTGCAGATCGTGGTCGACACGCCGGCGCGTGTCTGGTCGTGGTTGCGCGACCTGTCTGCAACCAAGAACCAGCTGGAGCTGGAGAACAGCCGACTCAGGACCGAGGCGCTGATCACGCGCGGCCGCATGCAGGAACTCGCCGCCCTGAAAGCCGAGAACGACCGCTTGCGGGCCATGCTCGACGCTCGCGAACAGGTACGCGGCGAAGTCCGCGTGGCGGGCATCATGGCGGTCGACGCGAATCCCTACCGGCACAATATCGTGCTCGACGTCGGCAGCCGCGAGGGCGTCTATGACGGCCAGGCGATCGTCGACGCTTCGGGCGTCGTCGGCCAGGTCATCAGTACCGGCCTGACGACCTCGCAGGCAATCCTTATCAGCGACCCCGATCACGCGCTGCCGGTGGTCGTGAACCGCAATGGCCTGCGAACCGTCGCTTTCGGCACCGGCGAATACAACCGGCTCAGCCTGCCGTTCCTCGCGAACAACGCAGACATCGAGCCCGGCGACCTGCTGGTCACCTCGGGCCTAGGCGGCGCATTTCCATCCGGTTACCCGGTTGCGGTCGTCGAAAAGGTCACGCGCCTGCCGCAGGAGCCGTTCGCCGAGGTCTCCGCGACACCGGCGGCCGCGCTGGACCAGGTGCGCGAGGTGATGCTGATCTGGACCAGGAAGCAGGACGAGGGAACGGGCGATGAGTAATGCGCGGGCCCTGCGGCAACTGCCGGTGCTGGTCACACTGCTGATCGCGTTCATGCTGATGATCGCGCCTGTGCCGGCGGCCGCCGAGCCGTTTCGCCCGGACTGGCTCGCGCTGGTGCTCGTGTTCTGGGCGATGACCGTGCCGCGCAGCTACAGCGTGGGCATCGCCTGGCTGATCGGCATCGTGCTCGATGTCGCCCAGGGGACCCTGCTCGGCCAGCACGCGCTGGCGCTATGCGTCATCGTCTACATCACGGCCAAGTTCCACCTGCTGATGCGGGTGTTTCCGCTCTCCCAGCTGACCGCGACGGTGTTCGCGCTGCTCGCCCTTTACCAGTTCCTGCTGTTCTGGATCAACGGCGTTGCCGGCGTAACGGCGCCCGCGGTCTTCTACTGGGGGCCGGTCGTCTCGGGAACCATCGTCTGGCCGTTCCTGTCGATACTGCTGTCGGGCCTGCGTTACCGGGTGCAAACGGGGGGCTGAATTGCGACTGCTGTCTCCGATAAAGGACCACCTGTCCGAGCGACGCATCTTCCTGGGGCGCGTCATTCTCACGAGCGTGTTCGGCGTCATCCTGCTCGGAATCGTCGTCGCGCGTCTCGTGCAGCTGCAGGTCTTCGACTACGAACATTTCGCCGAACGTTCGCTGGGCAACAGGATCCGCATCGAGGCGGTACCGCCGATTCGCGGGCTGGTCTTCGATCGCCAGGGACGCGTGCTGGCGGAGAACCTGCCGGCGTATCAGCTCGAACTGATTCCGGAGCAGGTTGCCGATATCGACGCGACCCTGGAGCGGCTCGTGCGGCTCGAGCTCATTGAAGCGAGCGAAATACCGCGCATCAAGCAGCTGAGCGAGAGCGGCCCGCGCTTCAAGCCGGTGGCACTCAATCCCCGTCTCGATGACGAGCAGATCGCCAGGTTCGCGATTCAGCGGCCGCGCTTCCCGGGCGTCGACTTCAGGCCGCGACTCGTGCGCCACTATCCGCAGGGCGAGTACATCGCCCACGCCGTCGGCTACGTCGGCGCGCTGTCCACCGCCGACCTGGAGAAGCTGGATCCGTCGCGCTACGCTGGCACGACGCAGACCGGCAAGACCGGCATCGAGAACAGCTACGAGTCCCTGCTGCACGGTGACTCCGGGTTCCAGCATATCGTGACCAACGCGCGCGGCCGCCGCGTACCCGCGGAGTCCCGCGATCTGCAGGACACCCTGCCCGCCGATGAACACCCCACGCCGGGCGAGAACCTTTACCTGAGCATCGATCTCGACCTGCAGGCGCTGGCGACAGAAAAACTGGCCGGCCGGCGCGGCGCAGTGGTCGCGATCGATCCCTGGAGCGGCGAGATCCTCACGCTCGTCAGCGCACCGGCATTCGACCCGAACCTGTTCGCGGTGGGCATGAGCCAGTCGCAATTCTCTGCGCTGCAACACGACCTGAATCGGCCGCTGTTCAACCGCGCGGTCCGGGGAACGTATCCGCCGGGCTCCACGATCAAGCCGATGCTGGCAGTCGCGGCGCTCGAAACCGGCGCGACCAACCTCGAACGCCGTACCGTCTGTTACGGGTTCTTCATGCTGCCCAACACGACGCATCGCTACCGCGACTGGAAACCGGAGGGACACGGCCCGGTCGACATTCACGACGCCATCGAGCAGTCCTGCGACGTCTATTTCTACGAGATCAGCAACGACATCGGCATCGACCGCATGCACGATTACCTCAGCCTTTTCGGCCTCGGCAACGAGACCGGCATCGACGTCGTGGGCGAGCGGCCGGGACTGGTCCCGTCCACGGAGTGGAAGCGCAACGCGTTCCGCAATCGCGCCGACCAACGCTGGTTCCAGGGAGAGACGGTCATTGCTTCGATCGGCCAGGGCTTCATGCTGGCAACCCCGCTGCAACTTGCGACGGCAACCGCGGCGCTCGCGACGCGCGGCATCCGCTTCCAGCCGCATATCGTCGCCGCGTGGGAGGATCCGCTGACCGGTGAGCGCACGCTCGCGTCGCCCGTGCGGCTCGACGATATCGAACTGAGCGACGCGACCAACTGGGATACGGTCATCGACGCCATGAACGCGGTGATGCAGGGACCCCGCGGTACTGCCCGCGCCGTCGGCAGCGGCGCGCCCTACCGCATGGCCGGAAAGAGCGGCACGGCGCAGGTCTTCTCCGTCGGCCAGGACGAGGAATACGACGAAGAGGAGATCGAGGAGCGTCTCAAGGACCACGCGCTGTTCGTCGCGTTCGCGCCGGTGGACAACCCGCAGATCGCGGTGGCCGTCATCGTCGAGAACGGCAGCAGCGGCAGCGGCGTCGCGGCGCCGATCGCCAGGGCGATCATGGACAGGTACCTGGGATACGACGATGCGGCTGACTGAAACTCAACGCCTGGTCACCGGAAAAGCTGCGCCGCTCTCCGATTTCGCGCGTGCGCTGCGGCGCCTGCACCTGGACGGCCCGCTGCTCGGCGGGCTGCTGCTGATCTGCGCCTTCGGCCTCATCGTGCTTTACAGCGCCGTCGGTGAAAACATGCGGCTGTGGTTCAACCAGGTGATCCGGCTGGGCGTCGCGCTGGTCGCGATGCTGGTCGCGGCGCAGTTCTCGCCGGACTTCCTGCGCCGCTGGACGCCGTGGGCCTATCTCGGCGGCCTCGTGCTGCTGGCACTGGTACTGATCACCGGCGAGGTTGGACAGGGCGCGCAGCGCTGGCTGGATCTCGGTATCCGCTTCCAGCCGTCGGAAATCATGAAGCTCGCCGTGCCGATGATGGCGGCCTGGTATCTGCACGACCGCCAGATCCCGCCGCGATTCAGCCAGATACTGATCATCGCCCTGATCATCATCGCGCCGACGGTGCTGATTGCCCGCCAGCCGGACCTGGGCACCGCGTTGCTGATCGCCGCCTCGGGAGTAATCGTCATCGTCCTCGCCGGCCTTCCCATTCGTTTCATGGTGGCGCTCGGCGTGCTGTCCGTCCCGGGCGCCTACGCACTGTGGAACTTCATGAAGGAGTACCAGAAGCAGCGCGTAATGACGCTGCTCAATCCGGACAGCGATCCGCTCGGTGCCGGTTACAACATCATCCAGTCCAAGATTGCCATCGGCTCCGGCGGCCTGTTCGGCAAGGGGTGGACCAACGGCTCCCAGGCGCAGCTCGAATTTCTCCCGGAACGCGACACCGATTTCATCTTCGCCGTCATGGGCGAGGAACTCGGGTTGCTTGGGGTACTCACGCTGTTGACGCTTTACATGTTCGTCGTCGCGCGTGGGCTGTACATTGCAATACAGGCGCACAGCACCTACGCGCGCCTGCTGGCCGGCTCCATCAGCCTTACGTTCTTCGTTTACGTGTTCGTTAACACCGCGATGGTAACCGGGCTCGTTCCCGTGGTCGGCGTTCCCCTGCCGCTCGTTTCCTTCGGCGGAACGTCGATGGTGACGCTGATGGCCGGTTTCGGTATTCTCATGTCGATCCACTCGCACCGGAAACTTTTACCGCAATAATGATTTCACGATTGCTCGCGGGCGTTACCCTGTACCTCATTGCCATGGCCAGCGCCCTGGCCGTCGACCTCGAGCAGCTCGAGGTGCAATCGTTCATCGACAGCATGGTCGAAGAACACGACTTCGACCGCGAGCAACTCCGCGACACGCTGGGCGCTGCCGAGGTCAAGCAGTCGATCCTCGACGCCATCGCCCGACCTGCCGAAAAAACCAAGAGCTGGGCAGAGTATCGCGAGATATTCATTACGCCGGAGCGCATCCAGGCTGGCGCACAATTCTGGATCGACAACGAAGACGCGTTGCGGCAAGTGAGCGAATCGAGCGGCGTACCCATGGAGATGCTCGTCGGCATCATCGGCGTCGAGACCTATTTCGGCCGGATCACGGGCAGTTTCCGCGTGCTCGATGCGCTGGCCACACTCGCATTCTCCTATCCGCCGCGCGCAAAGTTCTTCCGCCGCGAGCTCGAGGAGTACCTGTTACTCGTGCGCGAGGAAGGCATGGAGCCTACCGACGCCACCGGTTCCTACGCGGGCGCCATGGGCCGGCCGCAGTTCATGCCGTCGAGTTTCCGCGCCTACGCAGTCGATGCGACCGGTGATGGCAAGCGGGACATCTGGAACGACTGGACGGACGTCGCGGGCAGCATCGCGAACTACTTCCTGGAACACGGCTGGAAGTCCGGCGAAGACGTAGTCGCGCAGGCCTCGCTCGGCGGCAACTGGGAAGGGCCGGTACCGAAGCCCGAGAACACCCTCAAGCCCAGCGAAACGGTGGCGTCGCTGAGCCGCAAGGGTGTGTTGTTCGTGACGGACCTGCCCGGTGACAGCAAGAGCGAGCTCCTCACCTACGAGGGCGCCGACGGTACCGAGCACTGGGTCGGCTTCCACAATTTCTTCGTGATCACGCGTTACAACCGTAACGTGATGTATGCGCTGGCCGTACACCAGCTCGGCCAGGAGATCGCGCTCGAGGTGAGCCGCCGTGCGTCGTAGCCGCATCGCAGCCGGCCTTCTCGCGCTCGCAGCGCTGACGCTTGCGGCGTGCGGTGGCAACGTGCGCGACAGTGCGCCATCCGGCCGCGTTTCGATACCGGATCTGCCCGGCGATCCCGTGCCACGACCCGAACCGCGCAGCCGCTACGGCAACGGCCCGATCTACGAGGTGTTCGGCAAGTCCTACCGCGTCATGGACAGCAGTTCGGGTTACAAGGAGCGTGGCGTCGCCTCCTGGTACGGCAAGAAATTTCACGGGCGCCTGACGTCGAACCGCGAGCCGTACGACATGTACTCGATGACGGCCGCGCACAAGACCTTGCCGCTGCCGACCTACGTGAGGGTGCGCAACCTTCGCAACAACAAGAGCATCATCGTGCGCGTCAACGACCGCGGTCCATTTGTGCACAACCGCATCATCGACCTCTCCTACGCGGCGGCGATGAAACTCGACATGGTGCAGGACGGCACGAGCATGGTCGAGGTGACGGCCATCTCCTTCGAAGAGCCGCCGGCAGGTGACCGGCCGGTACGCATAGTCGAGCCTGCTGAACCGCCGGCCAGCACTGCGGCGACGTCGGCGGCACCAGCCCCGGCGCCACAGCCGCAGTTGCCGCCCGCCACCGAAGACCGGGCCACACCAGCCGTCCAGCAGGACAACGAGATCTTCGTGCAGGTCGGTGCATTCGGCGATCGCGAGAACGCAGAGCGCCGTCGCGCGGCGTTGATGTCCGGGGGTATCAGCGGCGCGTTCATCTTTGCCGACGAGGCCGCGACGCCGCCCATGTACCGTGTGCGTATTGGCCCGATCGGGGACGTCGACGACTACGATGCGCTGGTTTTGAAGCTGGAAACGCTCGGCATCAGCGATCCTTACCTGGTCACGCTGTAGACACAGTTCACATTCCTGAACCGCTCGCCGTGCGAAGACCGGGCTGATTCGCGTGGGAGAAAGCTATGACACGCGGTACTCATGAATTTCCTCATAGCTACCGCCGCTTGTGCGGTGATCGCCGCCTGCGGCAGCGGCAGCAGCAGCAGTAATGACGGCGGGCTTACCGGCGGCGTCAACGCTGCGGAGCTGGCAACCATGACGACCCAGAATGCTCCGGCGATTGCCGGCGTCGCAGCCGAAGTCGCTATGGGGCAAGGCGCGTTCTCGTCGATTTTCACCACGGATCTCCCCATCGCGTCAATCGGCGCCGGCGTCGCAGTTGCGCCGGTCATGAAGCCGGTGCTCTCGGCAGCGGTGAAGACAGCCAGTCCCTCGCGGCTGTAAGCAACGAGCGCAGGCCGCGAGAACTGCGCCGTATCGGGCACCGTCGATGTGCAGGTGACTATCTCGGACCCGGTGCAGCCGTCCATCAACGACCAGTTCGTGTTCCAGTTCACCGACTGTGACGACGGCTCCGGAGTCGTGGTAGACGGCGGCATGATGATCACCATCATCACGCTCGGCGGCGACGTTGCGTCAGGCAACTTACTGCTCGGCACGCGGATCCAGTTCTCTGCCTTCGCGGTCACGGAGGGTGGCGAGACTGCCACCGCAGACGGCACCATCAGCATCGAAATCGATACGTCGAACCCCACAGTCACGAGGATCGCGATCTCGACCAGCGCCTTCGTCACGACGTCGGCGGGCACGGAAGAAGTGCTGACCAGCTTCACCGTCGAGATTACCGAAGACGCGTCCGTGTTCCCGGTCGCAGTAACCGTCGAGACCTCGTTTACGCTATCGAGCCCGCGCGTCGGCGGCAGCGTGACCGTTACCAGCTCGCTGGCGCTGCAGATCGTCATGATCGCGCTCGACGCCAACACCGTCCGGCTGGAGATCGACATCGACGGCGACGGTGCCACCGACGACACGATCGACCTGACCTGGGACGAACTGATGGCCGCCGCCGGCTGACAGCGCCCCATCCGCACGATAAAGGCCCTCGATCGAGGGCCTTTTTTTTGCCGGCCCGGATCGCGCTTCGAGAAGCGCTCCCGCAGGGCGCAATCGTGCTGCAGGAGCGCACCACGGCCCGCGGACCCGGTCGCGGTTCAAGAACCGCTCCTGCAGAACCTCTGCCCTGATTCGGCCGACACACGGGCAGGCCAATAGGGTTAAAATAGCCTCCCGTTTGGATTCCCCTCTGTGATCGAATGAAGCGTCTCGTACCTTTTATATGCCTTTTGCTGGCCGCAAGCGCGGCCCTTGCCCAGACACAGCCGGTCCCGGCCCCGCCGATCATCGGCGCCACCAGCTACCTGATGATCGACTCGAAGTCGGGCCAGGAGCTTGCCGCCCTGAAGCCCGATACGCCGGTGCCGCCCGCCAGCCTGACCAAGCTGATGACGACCTACGTCGTGTTCCATGCCATCGAGGATGGCCGGATCTCACTGGAAGACGAGGTTACCGTCAGCGAAAAGGCCTGGCGCATGCAGGGCTCGCGCATGTTCATCGAAGTCGGCAACCGGGTTCGGGTCCGGGACCTGCTGCTGGGCGTCATCGTGCAGTCGGGCAACGACGCGAGCGTGGCGCTCGCCGAGTACGTGGCCGGTTCGGAATCGGTATTCGCCGAGATGATGAACCAGTACGCGCAGCAGCTCGGCATGACGTCCACCCACTTCGTCAACGCGACGGGATGGCCCGACGACGATCACTACTCGACGGCGCGTGACCTCGCGATACTCGCGAGAGCCCTGATCGAAGAGTTTCCCGAGCACTACAAGTGGCACGCGATCAAGGAATTCAAGTGGGGCGACATCACGCAGCCAAACAGGAACCGCCTGCTGTGGCGCGACGACTCCGTCGACGGCCTGAAGACCGGCCATACCGAAGCAGCGGGCTACTGCCTCGTTGCGTCGGCCGAACGCGACGGCATGCGCGTCATCTCGGTCGTCCTGGGCACCGGCAGCGACAAGGCGCGTATCGATGGCACCCAGGCCCTGATCAACTATGGCTTCCGCTTTTTCGAAACGCGCCTGTTGTATGAGGCCGGCGAGGAGATCACGCAAGCCCGCGTCTGGAAGTCGGCGAACGAATATTCGCCGCTGGGCGTGATGGAAGACCTCTACATCACCGTGCCGCGCGGCGCCTATGACTCACTCGAGTCGGTACTCAACATGCCTGTCGTGATCGAGGCGCCCGTTGCAACCGGCCAGCCGCTCGGTGAACTCAAGGTAAGCCTCAACGGCGAGCCCGTCCTGCAGGAGCAACTGCGGGCCCTGTCGGATAACCCGAGCGGCTCGTTCTGGCAACGCACGGTCGACACCGTCATGCTTTGGCTGGAATGACACGACGATGAGCGAAGAATCCGTCATGGAGTTTCCGTGCTCGTTCCCCATCAAGCTGATGGGGCGCGAGACCGCGGAATTCCGGCGGACTGCGAGGGAGATCGTTGAGAAGCACGCCGGCCCGCTCGACGACGACGCGATCCAGAGCGCGTTGAGCCGCAACGGCCGTTTCGTCTCGATTACGATTACCGTCGTCGCCGAAAGCCGCGAACAGCTCGACAACATCTACCGCGACGCGACGGCGCACGACGACGTCCTGATGGCCTTGTGAGCAGGCCCGCGCAAAACCTGTCGCCGACGATTACTATCCGCAGCCTCGGGCTGCAGGACTACGAGCCCCTGTGGCGGGCGATGCAGCGCTTCACCGACACGCGCACACCCGAAACGGCCGACGAGATCTGGTTCACCGAGCACCCGCCGGTGTTCACGCTCGGTCTCAACGCCAGCCGCGAGCACCTGATTGCGACGGGCGACATCCCGGTCGTGCAGATCGACCGCGGCGGGCAGGTCACCTACCACGGCCCTGGCATGCTGATGATCTATCCGCTCATCGACCTGAAGCGACTGGGCCTCGGCGTGCGCGACCTCGTGACCGCGCTCGAGCAGAGTGTCGTGGACCTGGCTGCCGGCTACGGCATTGACGCACGAGCCCGGTCCGATGCGCCCGGCGTCTACGTCGGCGACACCAAGTTTGCCAGCGTAGGGTTGCGAATCCGCCGCGGCGCCAGCTACCACGGCATGGCGCTCAACGTCCGCGTCGACCTGGAGCCGTTCATGCGCATCAACCCGTGCGGTTATGCGGGTCTCGAGATGACCGACCTGGCAACGCTCGGCGGCGACAGCAACCTCGACGTCGTGCACGAGAAACTGTTGCCGCATTTCCTGCGGCATCTGCGCCTGGAGGATGCGAACGTGGCCAACGGCGCCGCGGAACTGTAGGAGCGGCTCTCGAACCGCGACGGGCACGAGGCCGGAATCGATCGCGGGCCGGGGCCCGCTCCTACAGGCGATTGAGTTCGGCGAGACGCTCGGGCGTGCCGACGTCCTCCCACAGTCCCTCGTACAGGCTGCCGGCCATGCGCCCGGCCCCCGCCGCCGCTCTCAGCATCGGTGCGAGCGGGAATCGTCCCGGCTGGCAGTCCGCAAAGAACTCCGGCCGGTACACGGCGACGCCGGAAAAGGTGTGGGCGGCGTTTTCGCTGTCGAAAGCCCGCCCGTCGCGCAGGCCGAAATCGCCGTGCGCCTTGTGCGCGGGACGCGGCACCAGGACGAGATGACCCAGTTCGTTCCCGGCAGGCTCGGCCGGCGGCAAGGGCATGTCCGTGTAGACGTCCGCATTGACGACAAGGAACGGATCGCGGCCGAGTAACGGCAAGGCACGGTGTATCCCGCCACCCGTTTCGAGAATGTCGTCGCCTTCGGGGCTGTAAATCACGTTCAGTCCGTAATCGCTACCCGAGCCGACGCGGTCGGCAATCTGCTGTCCATGCCAACCCAGGTTGATCACGACGGTTTCGATGCCCGCAGCCAGCAGATGGTCGAGGTGCCGCTCGAGAAGACTGCGTCCGCGCACTTCAACCAGCGCCTTGGGCATTGTTTCGGTAATCGGCCGCAATCGCTCGCCGCGCCCGGCGGCGAGGATCATCGCGATCACGTGCGTGGCTCCAGGTGCGGCAGGCAGCGCCTGGTGATCAAGTTGACCAGGAACTCGAGTTCGGCGTAGCGTGGCGCTGCATCGACGATGTAGGACAGCGTTCGCGGTATGTCGAGCAGGTAACCGGGCTTGCCGTCGCGGTGATTGAGCCGGCAAAAGATCCCGGCAGCCTTCAGGTGCCGCTGCACGCCCATGAGTTCGAACGCGCGGACGAAATCCTGTTCGGTGATCGACGCACGCATGCTGTCCTCGAGACGCCCGTAGTAATCGACCGTCCAGCGTGCGATACGCTCCGCCGGCCACTTGATGTAGCAGTCCTTGAGCAATGATACGAGGTCGTACGTCAGCGGACCTTCAACCGCGTCCTGAAAATCGAGCACGCCCGGATTGTTTTCCGGGGTGACCATCAGGTTTCTGGAGTGGTAATCCCGGTGCACGAACACCTGCGGCTGATCCAGCGCGTTGCTGACGAGCAGGTTGCAGAGCGACTGCCACTCTGCCTCCTCCGCCTCGTCGAGCTCGATCCCGAGATGCGTGCTGCACAGCCAGTCGTGGAACAGTGACAGTTCGAAACGCAGCAGCTTCTCGTCGTACGGCGGCAACAGCGATTGGTACGCGCTGCCACGGCGCTGCATGACGTCGAGCGCAGCCAGCGCATCGTCATAGAGATTGTCCGCAAGCCCGTGATCGGCTTCGAGACTGTCGAGGTACAGCGAGGTGCCGAGATCGGTGAGCAGCAGGAAACCCTGTTCGAGGTCGGCCTCGATCACGCGCGGTGCGTTGATCTGCATAGCCTCGAGATAGCCCGCTACGCGAATGAAGGGCAGGCAGTCTTCCCGCGCGGGCGGCGCATCCATGACGATGAAACTTTCCCCGCCCTCCTGCAATCGAAAGTACCGCCTGAAGCTGGCGTCGCCCGAAGCAGGTATGAGATTGCCGCCGGCAGCCGCATCGATCCCGTCGACCCAGCGTGTCAGGGCTTGAAGACGGGCATCCGCCCCGGCATTCGACTGCTTAATCGCTTGTCTCCGTAACGCGTTGAAGCGCCTAACAAACTGTGCGAAGGTAGCAAACAAGGTAACAAATAAGAATGCCTGATAACATCCCGCTTTCAGGGCTTCTTACTGCGCATTGGGTTCGGCCGAAAACTTGTCCTCCAGATACCTGATCACAGCGATCTGCCTGCTCGGCCTTTCCCTGGCCCATGCCGACGACCCGCTTGTCTGCGAAAACACGCTCGGCATACGGCTGTCCAAGGATGCAGAGCAGGCCACACCGCTTGACGACCCCAATGCGATACAGCTGGAAGCCGGACGGGTCGAGGCACAGCTCGGCGCACAACCCGCGGCGTCGCTGAGCGGCGGCATCCTGTTACGGCGTGCCGACAAGCTCGCCGGCGCAGACAGTGCCCGGTACGACCCCGAGACCATGTCCCTGTATCTCACCGGCAACGTGCGCTTCGAGGACCCGGGGACGCAGATACGTAGCGACAGCGCCGAATTCGAATACGACTCCGGGCGGATCGGCTTCTCCGGCGCCGAATTCTGGATGGGCAGCAACAACTCCCGTGGCGCCGCCGACCGCCTGCAGATCAGCCAGGACGGTTTGCTGCAGCTCGACAACGTCAGCTACACGACCTGTCCGCCGGGCTCGAACGACTGGCTGTTGCAGGCGAGGGATATCGATCTGGACAGCCGCAGCGGCACGGGTACGGCTCGCGGCGTCAAGCTGCGCTTCCAGGGTATTCCCATACTGTATGCGCCGTACCTGTCGTTCCCCATCAGCGATGCACGCAAGTCCGGCATGCTGACACCGGAAGTCGGCAGCACCAGCCGCGGCGGCACCGAACTCATCGTACCGCTGTACTGGAACATCGCTCCCAATTACGACGCTACCTTCACACCACGCTTGCTGACTGACCGTGGTTTGCAGTTGCAGACCCAGTTCCGCTACCTGACGAAAGTCCACGACGGGGTGATCGACGCCGAGTATCTCAACAACGATAGCCTCACAGGAGAATCGCGCAGCTTCGTCGGTGTCGAACATACGAGCCTGTTCCGCAACCGGGTGCGTGGTGCAGTCGAGTTTCGCGAGGTATCGGACAACCAGTATTTCGAAGACCTCGGCAGCAGCCTCAGTACATCGACGATAACGCACCTCAACCGCGCGGTGCGCTTCGACTATCACACCGACAACCTGTCACTGTTCGGCCAGGTGCAGGACTACCAGACGATCGACGACGCGATCGCGCCCGCGGACGAACCCTATCGCCGCCTGCCGCAGCTGCTGGCGCGTGGCCGCTGGCCGGGGCTGTGGCTCGGATCGACGATCAACCTGGACGGCGAAGTGGTCAGGTTCGACCGCGACGTCGGAGTGACGGGCTGGCGCTTCAACCTGGCCCCCGAACTGCAGCTTCCGTTGACGCGACCGGGCTTCTTCTTCACGCCCGCCGTCGCGGTCGACTATACGAGCTACGACCTCAGCGGCACGGAACCGGGGCAACGCAACAAACCGGAACGCGTGCTGCCGATAGCCAGCGTCGATACCGGCCTGATACTGGAGCGGCTCACCAATGGTTCGGGCAGGAAACGGCTGCAGACGATCGAACCGCGACTGCTTTACGTGCACGTACCGTTCGAGGACCAGTCCGACCTGCCGGTGTTCGATACCATCACGCCGGACCTCAATCTCGTTCAACTGTTCCGCAAAAACCGCTTCCTCGGCGTGGACCGTATCGCCGACACCGATCAGCTGAGTATCGGCATCACCTCGCGTGTGCTCGACGTCGCCACCGGCAAGGAGCTGATGTCAGGCACCGTCGGGCAGATCCGCTACTTCAACTCCAGCGAAGTTGCGCTGCCGCCGGCGACGACCTTCACCGACGAATCATCGGACTACATCGCCGAGCTGCGTTTCCTGCTACTCAGGAACGTGAATTTCGATTTCGGACACCAGTGGGGAACCCGCGAGCGCGGCACGACCCAGTCGCAAGCGCGCCTGCAGTATCGTCCCGCGGAGAACCGAATTATCAACCTGGCCTACCGTTTCCGGCGCGATTCGCTCGAACAGGGCGATGTATCGTGGTCCTGGCCGCTCAGCAGAACGTGGAACTTCGTGGGCCGCTACAATTATTCGTTCCGCGACGAAAAGCCGCTGGAGGAATTCTACGGGCTCGAGTACGAGAGTTGCTGCTGGGGACTCAGGATGGTCACCCGTCGCTACATCTCCACACGCGACGGAACTCGTGACACGACCTACGGTCTGCAATTGGTACTGAAAGGCATGGCCAGCGTCGGCACGGCCGCTGACAAATTGCTGGAACGTGGTATTCTTGGCTACTCAGCTGACCCCCGGTAGTAAATAGTGTTTAAATTCAAGAGCTTATGCGTGGTTGCCGCGCTCGCAGCGGTGCCATTGACGGTCGCCGACGAACTCTCGGAGACGGGCGAATTCCTCGACGGCGTGGCAGCCATCGTCAACGACGGCGTCGTGCTGAAGAGCCAGCTGCGCGACGAGATGTCGATGATCATGAAGCGTGCGCGGGACCAGGGATTTCAGTTGCCGCCGCCGGACGTCATGCAGGAACAGGTCCTCGAGCGCCTCATTCTCACAGAGATACAGCTGCAGCGGGCGGACCAGATCGGCCTGTCGGTGTCGGACCAGATGCTGAACGATTCGATCGCGCGCATGGCACAGCAGGCTGGTATTCCCTTCGACCAGATGCCGGCTGCCCTCGCTGCAGACGGTGTCGATTACGCCGACTTCCGCCGCGGCATGCGCGAGGAGATCACACTCGAACAGCTGCGCCGCATCATGGTCGGCCAGGAGATCGACGTCTCCGAGCGGGAGATCCAACAGTGTGTCACCGACCTCGAGGACAACGTCGTCGTTAACTCGAGCTGGAACCTCTCGCACATCCTGATCAACCTGCCGGACGGCGCGACCGCCTCGCAGATCGAGGAGACACGCGAGCAAGCGCAGGACGTCTACCAGCAGATCATGAGCGGCGCCGACTTCGGGGAGATGGCCGTTCGGTATTCGGAAAGCGACACGTCGTTGCGCGGCGGCTCGCTTGGCTGGATCGAGGGACAGCAGATCCCGTCGTTCTTCGTTGACATCCTCACAGGCATGGAAGCCGGCGAAGTGTCGAAGCCGTTCCGTACATCGAGCAGCTATCACATCGTCAAGGTGAACGAACTCAGGAGCGCCGTCCAGCGCAGTGAGATCAACCAGACACACGCGCGCCACATCCTGATCACGCCGAACGAGATCATCGACGACGCGACGGCAAAGCAACAGCTCGACAATGCGCTCGAACGCATCGAGGAAGGGGAAGATTTCGGCGAGCTCGCGAAGCTCCTGTCCGACGGCCCGACGGCACCGGTTGGCGGCGACCTCGGATGGTCGGATCCCGGCTCCTTCGTGCCTGAATTCGAGCGGGTCATGAACGACCTCGAGATTGGCGAAGTCAGCGAGCCGTTCCGCAGCCCGTTCGGCTGGCACATCGTCGAGGTGCTCGACCGGCGCGTCTACGACAACACCGAGGACCTCAAGCGGCGCAACTGCGACGCACGCATCCGCAACAGCAAGATGGAAGACGAAACGCAGCTGTGGATGCGCCGGCTCCGCGACGAGGCTTTCGTCGTCAAGCGGATGTAAGCGCGCAGCCGCCAGCGCCTTGTCTGCTCCAGCCCCACTGGTAATCACGGCCGGCGAGCCCGCCGGGATCGGACCGGAGCTGTGTCTCGCGCTCGCGGCGCGCGACGGCATGCCCGGTTTCGTTGTTGTTTCCGATCCCGCACTGCTGCGCTCGCG
>WOR8_10004345_pt1 | contig 30851 bp, 25 predicted proteins | sample DeeMarSeWOR38_10_FD_19890 | JGI IMG/M metagenome (IMG submission 19890) | reverse complement strand
TCGGGGTCGCTCGCCGGACCGGCAAAGACCTTGAATTCGACGTCGGCGACGAGGTCCGCGACTTCGACAAGTTCGAGGTCGATCCGCAGGTCGGGCTTGTCCGAACCGAACCGTTGCATGGCCTCGGCGTAGCTCATGCGCGGAAACGGATCAGGCAGGTCGACGTCGAGCACCGTCTTGAAGACATACCGCACCAGCGATTCCATCTCGCCCGTGAGCATCTCCTCGTTCACGAAGCTCATCTCGATATCGAGCTGCGTAAATTCAGGCTGACGGTCCGCTCGCAGGTCCTCGTCGCGGAAGCAACGTACGATCTGGTAGTAACGATCCAGCCCCGACATCATCAGGAGCTGCTTGAAAAGCTGGGGCGACTGCGGCAGCGCAAAGAACCTGCCGGGGTGCGTGCGGCTCGGGACGATATAGTCGCGCGCGCCTTCAGGGGTCGCACGCGTCAGCATCGGCGTTTCCACGTCGACGAAACCCGCGTCGTCGAGGTAATTGCGCATCGCCCGGGTTACCTGGTGGCGCAGGCGCAGGTTGCCGAGCATGTCCTCGCGTCGCAGGTCGAGATAACGGTACTTGAGACGCAGCTCCTCGTTCGCCTGCTCGTCATGGTGGAACGGCGGCGTCTCCGAACGGTTTAGCACCTCCAGCTCGTGTGCCAGCACCTCGACGTGGCCGGTCGCCATGTTGGGGTTGATCGTGCCCTCCGGGCGCTCCCGGACCATGCCTTTCACCGCGAGCACGAATTCGCCGCGAATCCGCTCCGCCTCGGCGAAGATCTCGGCACGGTCGGGGTCGAAAACGACCTGCAGCAGGCCCTCGCGGTCGCGCAGGTCGACGAATATGACGCCGCCGTGGTCGCGACGGCGGTGCACCCAGCCGCACACCGACACCTGTTTGCCGATCATTGATTGGTCAACTTGTCCGCAATAGTGGCTGCGCATGGTATTGATGGCCCTGAAAAAAGAGGCGGAATGGTACGGCCTGAACGACGGCCGCGCAAGGCGGGGCGGGCTTCCCGGGTCACCCTCCCTCGCCGGACCCGGACGGTTTCCCGAGCGGCAGTTCGACGGTCTTGCTGTTGCGCCATGGCGGCACCACGACGCCGAGTGAAATAATCATCTTGAGCGCCTCGTCGACTTCCATGTCGAGCACGGTGACGTCCTTCCTGGGCACGATGATGATGAAGCCCGAGGTCGGGTTGGGCGTGGTCGGCACGAAGCAGCAGGTCACGTCCTCGCCGGTCCTGCCCTGGACCTCACCCAGTTCGGCGGAGGTCTGGAAAGCGAGGCTGTAGATACCCTTACGCGGATATTCGATGAGCAACACGCGCTTGAAGGCGTGGCTGGAATCCGAAAATACGATCTCGGCGAAGTTCTTGGCCGCTGAATAGATCGACCTTACGACCGGGATTCGGTCCATGAGAGATTCCCAGCCGCCGACGAACGCGCGTCCCACGAAATTGGCTGCGAGCACGCCGGTGAGCAGCAGGAGAATCACCGTCAGTATCGCGCCCAGGCCGGGGATATGGAAGCCGAGGAGCTCATCGGGCCGGTATTGCGGCGGCACCAAGAGCAGCGAACGGTCCATCAGCCGGACCGCGAAGCGAAGCAGGAGAATGGTCAGCCCGAGCGGCAGCCAGACCAGGATGCCGGCAACGATATAGCGACGCAGGGCTTTCATGCGCGCAGCCTACCCGGCGCTCGGCTTCGTGTCGGCGGCAGGTTTCGTGTCCGCCTTTGCCGACGGTTTTGCCGCTGTCTTGTCGTCCTTCTTCGTGTCGCCCTTTTTGGCGGGCTCTTTGTCACCGTGCAGGTTGCGCTGCTTGTCTTTCTTGAAGTCGGTCTCGTACCAGCCGGAACCCTTCAGGCGAAAGCGCGGCGCCGACAGCTGGCGCCTGAGCTGCGGCTCACCGCAATCGGGACAGTCGACCAGCGGATCGTCCGAGATCTTCTGCAAAGCGTCGAGCTCGTGCCCGCAGCTCCTGCAAACGTATCCGTAAATGGGCATCGGTGTAAGTCTCCGTGGATGGCAGGATTATAGTAGGAGCGCGCCTCGGCGCGCGAATATAAACTCGCGGGATTCGCGGGCCCAGGCCCGCTCCTGCAGTCGCTTCCGAGCTGCAGGAGCGGTTCTCGAACCGTGATTCACGCCGCGTTCTGGAAATCGAGGCGGTCGTGATCGACACCGACCTCGATGACATCGCCCGGTTTGAATTTGCCCTGCAGGATTTCCTGCGCCAGCGGATTCTCCACCTGCTGTTGTATAGCCCGCTTCAGCGGCCTGGCGCCATACACGGGGTCGAAACCGGCTTCTGCGAGCTTGTCGCGCGCCGCATCGGACAATTCGATGCGCATGTCGCGATCTGCCAGCCTGTCATGCAGGTAACCCAGCTGAATGTCGACGATCTTGCGGATGTGCTCCCGGCTGAGCGGGTGGAACACGACCACATCATCCACGCGGTTGATGAACTCGGGCCGGAAGTGCTGTCCGACAACGTCCATGACCGCGTGCTTCATTGCGTCGTAGTTTTCCTCGCCCGCCATCTCCTGGATCATCTGCGACCCAAGGTTGGACGTCATGACGATAACGGTATTGCGAAAATCGACGGTACGGCCCTGCCCGTCCGTCAGGCGCCCGTCGTCGAGGACCTGCAGCAGCACGTTGAATACGTCCGGGTGCGCCTTCTCGACCTCGTCGAGCAGGATCACCGAGTACGGGCGCCGACGCACGGCTTCAGTCAGGTAACCGCCCTCCTCGTAACCGACATAACCGGGAGGGGCTCCGATCAGGCGGGCAACCGAGTGCTTTTCCATGAACTCCGACATGTCGAGCCGGACCATCGCGTCATCCGTGTCGAACAGGAAATTCGCGAGCGCTTTCGTGAGCTCCGTTTTGCCGACACCGGTGGGACCCAGGAACAGGAAGGAACCGATCGGACGGCGCGGATCCGAAAGACCGGCGCGCGACCGGCGGATGGCATTCGCGACCGCGGTCACGGCCTCTTCCTGGCCGACCACACGCTCCTGCACGACAGACTCCATCTGCAGCAGTTTTTCTTTTTCGCCCTCGAGCATCTTGGATACCGGGATGCCCGTCCACTTCGAGACGATTTCCGCAACTTCCTCCTCGGTGACGTTATTGCGCAACAGCGTCGTCTCGCGCTCCTCGGCACTTGCTGCCTCAGCGAGCCGTTTCTCCAGCTCGGGGATGCGGCCGTACTGCAGCTCCGACATGCGCGCCAGGTCGTTTGCACGATGCGCGGTCTCCAGTTCGAGGCGGGCGCGCTCCAGTTCCTCCTTGATATGCGCCGTTCCCTGCATCGCAGCCTTTTCCGACTTCCAGACTTCTTCCAGGTCCGCGTACTCGCGCTCGAGGTCCGCAAGCTGGGATTCGAGGTCGTCGAGACGCTTTTTCGAGGCGTCGTCCGATTCCTTCTTGAGGGCTTCGCGTTCGATCTTGAGCTGGATGATGCGGCGCTCGAGGCGATCCATGGATTCGGGCTTGGAGTCGATCTCGATGCGAATTCGCGATGCCGCTTCGTCGACGAGGTCGATCGCCTTGTCCGGCAACTTGCGGCCGCTGATATAGCGGTGTGACAGCGTTGCTGCCGCGACGATTGCCGGGTCGGTGATCTCGACGCCGTGGTGGACCTCGTAGCGCTCCTTGAGCCCGCGCAGGATCGCGATCGTGTCCTCGACCGTCGGCTCGTCGACGAGCACCTGCTGGAAGCGACGCTCCAGCGCCGCGTCCTTCTCCACGTACTTGCGGTACTCGTCCAGCGTGGTCGCGCCAACGCAGTGCAGTTCGCCGCGCGCAAGCGCCGGCTTGAGCATGTTGCCGGCATCCATTGAACCCTCGGCCTTACCGGCGCCAACCATCGTATGCAGCTCGTCGATAAACAGGATGATCTGGCCTTCCTGCTTGGCGAGATCGCTAAGAACGGCTTTGAGGCGTTCCTCGAACTCGCCTCGGAACTTCGCGCCTGCTATCAGGGCGCCCATGTCCAGCGACAGGATGCGCTTGCCGCGCAGCCCTTCGGGAACTTCATTATTCACGATCCGCTGCGCAAGCCCCTCGACGATAGCGGTCTTGCCGACGCCGGGCTCACCGATCAACACGGGATTGTTCTTGGTCCGCCGCTGCAGGATCTGGATGGTGCGCCGGATCTCCTCGTCGCGGCCGACGATCGGGTCGAGTTTGCCCTGCTCGGCGCGCTCCGTCAGGTCGATCGTGTAGCGTTCGAGTGCCTGGCGCGTATCCTCGGCATTCGGGTCATCCACCTGCTGACCGCCACGCAGGTCATCGATCGCCTTCTCCACCGCGCCGCGGACGACACCCGCCTGCTCGAAGATGCTCTTCAGCGGCGAGCTGTCGTCGAGCGCCGCCAGCACGAACAGCTCGCTGGAGACATACTGGTCGTCGCGCTTCTGGGCCAGCTTGTCGGTGATATTGAAAAGCTTGCCCAGCTCGTTGCTGAAATGAACGTCGCCGCCTGCCCCCTCAACCCGGGGCAGCCGGTCGATCGCCTCGCCAAGCTGGGAGCGCAGCAGGTTGACGTTGGCGCCCGCCTTGGTCAGCAGGCCGCGAACGCTGCCGCCCTGCTGGTCCAGCAGTGCGACCATGACATGGGCGGGTTCGATGAACTGGTGGTCCTGGCCGACCGCCAGTGATTGCGCGTCGGCCAGCGCCATCTGAAATTTGCTCGTGAGTTTGTCCAGACGCATGTGACGTCCCTCGAATTCAACTTTCCCGGAAATGACGGCGGCATGACCGATTTCAAGCTTCCGAAACCACCTGGCCCAGCGGACCGCGAGGCGCGAGATAATGATCCGCCGGGTGGGACGTCGAGCCGTCGCGCGGCTACCGGGGCGTTCCTCGACGGAAGTAAAGCGCAGCGCAGCGAGCCATGACGGAGAGGAATGGCCCGGTAGCCCAGATATCAGGGTATTCGGTGGATAAACGTCGCCATGCGGCCGCACTGGCCGTCACGCCGGTAGGAGAAAAACCGCTCCGCATCGCCGAAGGTACACAGTCCTCCGCCGTATACCGCGCCAACACCCGCCGCCTCCAGTTGTCGGCTGGCGAGCCCGTACAGGTCGGCCTGCCAGCGGCCACGCTCGTTCGCCAGGAAACAGGCTCCTGCACCGGCGTCCCCGGTGAGGAACGCGGCCCGGACCTCGTCACCGACCTCGAACGCGGCCTGCGAGATCGCGGGACCGAGCCAGGCAAGCAGGCGCTCCGGCCGCGTATGCAGCCGCGATAGCGTGGCGCCCACGATGCCGGCAGCCAGGCCACGCCACCCGGCGTGAATGGCGGCAATTTCGTCGCCGCTGTCCGCACACAGCAGTATCGGCAGACAGTCCGCCGTCAGCACCGCCACGACGGCGCCCGGCCTCCTCGCGATCGCCGCATCCGCTTCGACAGGTTCCCCGGATCCTGCAACCCTTACGGCCGTGCCGTGGACCTGGGTGAGCCAGCCGGGCTCGGCAGCCAGACCACAGCCGGTCACGAACTGCCGCCGGTTCTCGGCGACCCGATCCGGCTCGTCCCCGACGTGCGCGCCGAGATTCATGGATTGGTACGCTCCGTCGCTCACACCACCGTGGCGGGTCGTGGTCCCGGCAATGATGCCGGCCGGTGCAGGCCAATCGGCCTCGATCCAGTCGATGCTCATGCGACGTCCTCGCGCAGGGCCCGCAGCAGCGCCTCGAAGTCCCCCGGCGGTGGGGCTTCCAAGCACAGTTCCTGGCCGGATACAGGATGCCTGAGTTCGAGCCGTGCGGCGTGCAGCGCCTGGCGCCTGAAAGCTCGCAGCGCTTCCCGCAGTGCTTCCGACGCCCCGGCGGGCAGCGCGAGCCGCCCGCCGTAGACGGGATCGCCGACCAGGGGATGGCGGCGATGCGCGAAATGCACGCGTATCTGGTGGGTACGGCCGGTTTCCAGCACGACCTTTACATAGGTATGTGCACGAAACCGCTCGATGACCGTGTAGTGCGTTACGGCGGGCCTGCCAGTGTCGCGCACGGCCATCCGGGTACGGTCGACGGGGTGCCGCTCGATGGCGGCATCGATCGTGCCCCCGCCGGTCAGGACCCCGTTGCAGACAGCCAGGTACTGGCGGGAAATTGCTCGCTCGGCGAGTTCCCGGACCAGCGCCGTATGCGCCGGCAGCGACTTCGCGACGAGCAGCAGTCCGCTGGTGTCCTTGTCGAGCCGATGCACGATGCCCGCACGAGGCAGCGACTCCAGTTGCGGTGCATGCGCCAGCAAGCCGTTCATCAGCGTGCCGCTCGTGTTTCCCGCACCCGGGTGCACCACGAGCCCGGCGGGCTTGTTGATGACCAGCAGGTCGTCGTCCTCGAATACGATGTCGAGCGGCATCGGCTCGGGCTCGGCGCGAACGGCGACGTCCGCGGTAACGGTCAGGACTACGGTTTCACCGCCCTGCACCGGATCGCGCGGCCGCGGCGAAGCGCCATCGACGAGCACAGCGCCGTCGAGGAGCCACGCCTTCAGGCGGCTCCGCGAATAGTCCGGAAACATCCGGGCCAGTGCCTGGTCCAATCTCTGGCCGGCCAGCTCGTCGGGTACCGTTGCGGTGTGCTGGTTGCGTTCTTCTGTCATCGTCGTCTTCGGAGTTTACGGTATACTCGCCGATTTGGTTCGACCCGCGTAGCTATGATCGATCTCTTCCACCCACCGCGATTCCTCGCGCGTCTGCAGACGCGGGCCCGCCAGGCGATATTGCTCTCGACGCTCGCCGTGCTGGCCGCGTGCGCCGGCAATGAGGAAACCTTCGATGCGGTGCAGGACCTGCAGGACGCCTATGATCAGGCGCAGACGTCGATCCAGAGCGGGAACTACGGTCGCGGTATCCAGATACTCGAGGCAATCCAGGCCCGTTACCCGTTCAGTGACGTATCGCGCCAGATTCAGCTCGACCTGATGTACGCCTATTACAAGAGCGGTGCCCCCGAACTCGCTGTAGAGGCCGCGGATACCTTCATGCGCGAAAACCCGATTCACCCGCGGGTGGATTACGCCCTGTACATCAAGGGGCTCGCTTATTTCGACGATGATCCCGGCATCCTGGAACGCTGGTTCCGCAAGAACACGGACAAGCGGCCGCCGAAAGACGTCGAGCAGTCCTACCAGGCGTTCCGCCGGCTGGTTGAGCGCTACCCGGCAAGTGAGTACGCACCGGATGCGCAGCAGCGCATCGTGTTCCTGAAAAACCGCCTCGCCGCATACGAGAACCAGGTTGCCGACTACTACCTGCGTCGCGGCGCCTACGTCGCTGCGGCAAGTCGTGCCAAGAATGCGCTCGAGGCCTTCAACGGCGCTGACAGCAACGAAGAGTCGCTGCGCATCATGATCGCAGCCTATGAAGAACTGGGACTGAACGACCTCGCCGCAGACGCACGACGCGTACTCGAACTGAACTTCCCGGGTTCCTAGCCGGGAAACGGGTACCAGGACGTTATTGGATAGCGCCAGTCGCGGCCGAAGGCCCGGCTGCTGATGCGTATGCCGGGCGGTGCCTGCCGCCGTTTGTATTCATTGTGCTTGACCATCTGCAGCACACGAATCACGGTCGCGCGGTCGAAACCAAGCCCGGTGATTTCGTCCACCGACATATCTTTTTCGATAAAGGCCTCGAGTATCGGATCCAGGACGGCGTAATCCGGCAGGGAATCGCTGTCTTTTTGCCCCGGTCGCAGCTCTGCAGACGGTTCGCGCGTTATAGCTCGCTCGGGTATCGCTTCGCCCAGCGTGTTGCGATAACGCGCCAGGCGGTAGACCAGCGTCTTGCTGCAGTCCTTGATGGGTGCAAATCCTCCCGCCATGTCCCCGTACAACGTCGCGTAACCGACCGCCATCTCGCTCTTGTTGCCGGTCGTCAGCAGCATGCGGCCGGTCTTGTTGGAAATCGCCATGAGGATCATGCCGCGGCAGCGTGCCTGGATGTTTTCCTCCGTGACGTCCGGTTCGCGGCCGGCGAAAATTGATTCGAGCTGTTTCACGGTCGCGTCGTAGATCGGTGCGATCGGCACGATGTCATAACGAAACCCCATGGTCTCCGCCTGCCTGGCGGCATCCTCCTGGCTGATCGTGCTCGTATAGCGGAACGGCATCATCACGGTCCTGACCTTGTCAGCACCGATCGCGTCACAGGCGATGGCGGTCACCAGTGCAGAGTCGATGCCCCCGGACAATCCGATGATCACTCCGGGGAATTTGTGTTTGCGCACGTAATCGCGAGTGCCGGTCACCAGCGCACGGTAGACGCTCGCTTCCAGCGGCAACGGCTCGGCAACCTCGTCCTGCTCGATTTCGACCCCGCTGCCGGAAGCTCTCAGGACCAGCCGATACAGGCCCTCTTCGAACGGCGGCGCCCGAAACCGGATATCGCCGCCTGCCGAAATTGCGAACGATCCGCCATCGAACACGAGTTCGTCCTGCCCGCCCACCATGTTGAGGTACACGATCGGAATGCCGCTTTCATCGGCACGCGCAGCGGCCGCGCGCTCGCGATTCTCCTGGCTGCGAGCCTGGTACGGCGAACCGTTGATCGCAACGATGACTTCAGCCCCGGCGGCCCGGCTGGCTGTGATCGGCGCCTGGCGCCAGATGTCCTCGCAGATGTTCAGACCGATGCGGATACCGTTCAGCTTGAATACCGATGCGGATTTGCCGGCAGTGAAATAACGCTCCTCGTCGAATACCGCGTAGTTCGGCAGGCAGCGCTTGCGGTAATGGCAGAGATACTTGCCGTCGGCAATAACCGCGCAGCTATTGAAGATCTCCTCGCCCTGGTATTCGGGGAAGCCGACGAGGACCGCGATACCGCTGACGCTCGCGCGGATTTCTTCCAGCGACCGCTCGACGGCGTGCCGCATGCCTGCATGAAACAGGAGGTCCTCGGGCGGGTAGCCGCAGATGCTCAGCTCCGGGAAGACGACCAGGTCGGCGCGCAGTTCGTCACGGGCTTTCTCGGCCGACTCGAGAATGCGCGCAGTATTACCCTTTACGTCGCCAACGATGAGATCGAGCTGCGCAAGCGCGACGGTGACCGTGTTGTTCATCCCTGCCCTCGAGCAGTTCTAGGAGCCCAGTATCTCCTGCATCCTGTTGCCGAGTTCTGCGGGTGAGCGGACCGTTGCCACGCCGGCCGCGTCGAGCGCCTCGAACTTGGCGTCCGCAGTGCCCTTACCGCCCGCGATAATCGCGCCGGCATGTCCCATGCGTTTGCCGGGCGGCGCGGTTACGCCTGCGATGTAGGCAACCACAGGTTTGGAGACGTTCGCCTTGATGAACTCCGCTGCGGCCTCTTCATCGGAGCCGCCGATCTCGCCGACCATCAACACGCCATCCGTTTCCGGATCCGCCTCGAACAGCTCCAGGCAGTCGATGAAGTTCATACCGCGAACCGGATCGCCGCCGATACCGATACAGGTACTCTGCCCAAGGCCGTTCTGAGTGGTCTGGTACACGGCTTCGTAGGTCAGTGTGCCGGATCGCGAAACGATGCCGATGCGCCCTTTCTTATGTATGAAGCCCGGCATGATGCCGATCTTGCACTCCTCCGGCGTGATGATCCCGGGGCAGTTCGGGCCGATGAGGCGGCAATCGAAGTCCCGCATCGCGGACTTGACCTTGACCATGTCCATGACCGGGATCCCCTCGGTGATGCACACGACCAGCTTCACGCCGGAATCCGCCGCCTCCAGGATTGCGTCGGCCGCAAACGGCGCCGGCACGTAGATCATGCTGACGTCCGCGCCGGTCTCGGCGACGGCTTCACGCATCGTGTTGAATACCGGTACGCCGAGGGATTCCTCACCACCCCGGCCCGGGGTCACGCCGCCCACAACCCGGGTGCCGTAGGCGATACATTGCTCCGTGTGAAACTGCCCCTGGTTGCCGGTAATACCCTGGCAGATGATCTTGCTGTCTTTGTTGACCAGAATACTCATTGTTCTACCCGTCAGCCTGCGGCGGCCACGGCCTTCTTGGCCGCGTCCGCGAGGTCGTTCGCCGCTATGATATCGAGGCCGCTTTCCTTGAGCAGCTCCCGTCCCTTTTCAACGTTAGTGCCCTCGAGCCGGACGACCACGGGCACCTCGACACCAACGCCCTTCACAGCATCGACGATACCCTGTGCAATCAGGTCGCAGCGCACGATACCGCCGAAGATATTGACGAGTATCGCAGCGACGTTTTCGTTCGAGAGTATGAGCTTGAAGGCCTCCGTCACGCGCTCGGCGGTTGCACCGCCACCGACGTCGAGGAAGTTCGCCGGCGTACCGCCATGGAGTTTGATGATGTCCATCGTCGCCATAGCCAGTCCGGCACCGTTCACCATGCAGGCGATGTTGCCGTCCAGCGATACGTAGTTGAGGTCGTGCTCTGCCGCCTCGCGCTCCCGCTCGTCTTCCTGCGAGAGATCGCGCAACTTGACGATCTCGGGCTGGCGATACAGCGCGTTACCCTCGATGTTGATCTTGGCGTCGAGTGCGATGACATCGCCCTCGGTTGTCGTGATCAGGGGGTTGATTTCGACCAGGCTGGCATCGCACTCCTGGTAGAGCTTGTAGAGCCGCTTCACGAGGTTGCCGAACTGCCGCATCTGCTTCTTGTCGAGGCCAAGCCCGAACGCGAGCTGGCGCGCCTGGTAGTCCTGCAGGCCCGCATCGGGTGCGATCGCCACCGTGAAAATCTTCTCGGGCGTCTCCGCGGCGACCTGCTCGATGTCCATGCCGCCCGCAGCCGACGCGATGAACGCTACGCGGCTGACTTCGCGATCGACGAGCATGGACAGGTACAGCTCGCGATCGATACCGGAACCCTCCTCGACGTAGACGACGTTGATCGGCAGCCCCTCGGGGCCCGACTGGTGGGTAACCAGCTGTTTGCCGAGCATCGCTTCCGCGTGCTGGCGGACTTCGTCAGCGCTGCGAGCGAGCTTGACCCCGCCGGCCTTGCCGCGACCGCCGGCGTGTACCTGGGCCTTCACGACCCAGAGATCGCCGCCCAGCTCTTCCGCCGCCGCGACCGCAGCATCGGCGGTCTCAGCGGGAATGCCACGCGGCACGGGTATGCCGTAATCGGCAAACAATCGCTTCGATTGGTATTCGTGCAGATTCATTGGATTATCGGTTTTGTTGTTTTAACAGGCCGGCGTATTCTGTAGGAATCCGGCGACAGACGCAAAGCAACGTGACCTGTGCAAGGCAATGAGGGCCCAAATCCGCGATAATCCGCCCATGGATCAGGCCAGCGCCGAGAAACCCGGCAGACAAACGATACGCATGAGCCGCGAGGCGCTGCTGCAGAAAGCCGTCGAGGAGCCGGATCTTTCCTGGCGGGTCCTCATAACGCTGAATGTGTTTCGCCTGCTCGTGGGCGCCCTGCTGCTGAGCCTGTTCTTCATGGGCGGCGAGCCGCGCATCTTCGGCGATCGCTACCCGGTACCGTTTGCCACGTCGGCCACGATCTATCTCCTGCTGGCCATCATCTTCGCGACATCGCTGCGGCAGCGCTGGGCGCCCGCCAGTGTGCAGGCGGCCATTCAGCTGCTGGTCGATATCGTTCTCGTCGTCGTACTGATGCACACCAGCGGTGGCATCGGCAGCGGGCTCGGCGGGCTACTCATCGTGTTCGTGGGTGCCGGCAGCCTCGTGCTGCCAGGGCAGGTCCCGGCGATCATGGGCGCGATGGCGACCTTCGGCATACTCGGCGAACAGGTATTCGCGCAGTTCACCGGGGCGTCAGATGCGGTCAATTACCCGGCGGCGGGCGTTCTGTCGGCGATCATTTTCTCGATGTCGCTCGCCGTGCGCCCGCTTGCCCGGCGCATCCAGGAAAGCGAGGCCCTCGCGCGCCAGCGTGGCGTGGATTTGCAAAACCTGTCCGAGCTCAACGAGTACATCGTGCAGCACCTGCGCGAGAGCATCGTCGTCGTGGACGCAGAGAACCAGATTCGGCTCAATAACGCATCTGCCGCGAAACTGCTGGGCACCACCGAGCTGTCCCGGTCCCGGCCACTTGGCGAGGCTTCCGAGCCGCTGGCCGATTACCTGCGGCGCTGGCGCGTGGACCACGCGTTGTCATCGCATCCCGAATTCACGCTGGTCAATGAGGGCAACAGTGCGCGAATCACCGCTCACCTGGCGCCGCTCGGCAAAGGTGGCGACCGCGACGGGCCGCTGCTGATCTTCCTCGAGGACGCCAGCATCTTCAATGCCCGGGTGCAGCAGTCGAAACTGGCGTCTCTCGGTCGCCTGAGCGCCAGCATCGCGCACGAGATCCGCAACCCCGTCGGCGCGATGAGCCACGCGGCGCAGCTGCTCGCCGAGGCGGACGGGCTGGCCGACGACGACAGGCGGCTCACCGACATCATCCAGACACATTCCAGCCGGGTCAGCCACATCATCGACAATGTGCTGCAGCTGTCCCGGCGAGAGTCCGGTGCTCCGGAGCGTTTCCTGATCAGGCCCTGGCTGGAAGACTTCGCGCGCGAGTTCACCCGCACGCTCGAGTTACAGGAAGGCGAACTGGCGATCGAGGACGTACCCGAAGACCTCGAGGTGCGCATGGACAAGAGCCACCTTCGCCAGGTGCTGTGGAACCTTTGCGACAATGCCGTGAAGTATGCGTCCGAGACTGGCGGGATCCTCGTGGAACTGCACGCGGGTCACGTCGAGGCGCAGGGGCGCCCGTATCTCGAAGTACGCGACCACGGCCTGGGGGTCGATCCTGCTACAGCCGAGCAGATTTTCGAACCGTTTTTCACGGCGCGCTCTGGCGGCACGGGACTCGGTCTCTATATCTCGAGGGAGTTGTGCGAACTCAACCGTGCCACGCTGCTGTACCTTGACCGAGCCGGCGGGGGCAGTATCTTTCGTATCGTGTTCTCCGACCCCGACCGCTGGGACAGGCAGGATTGATCATGAGCCAGCCGCGCGCACTCGTCATCGACGACGAACCCGATATTTGCGAACTGCTCTCGCTGACGCTCGGCCGCATGGACATCGATACCGAGTCTGCCAGCGACGTCGGCGGTGCCAAGGATTTGCTGGGCTCGCAGCAGTTCGATTTGTGCCTCACGGACATGCGGCTTCCTGATGGCGATGGACTCGAACTGGTGGAGTGGATGCAGGTGCATGCGCCGGGCGTGCCGGTGGCCGTCATCACGGCGCACGGCAACATCGAAACAGCCGTGCAGGCCCTGAAGCTGGGCGCGTTCGACTTCATTTCGAAGCCACTGGACCTCAACCACCTTAGAAACATTGTCGAGAATGCGCTCAAGGTCGATGATGAGCACGTTAATGGCGGCTCGAAGCTCCTTGGTAACTCACCGCCGATGCGTGAGCTTCGCGACATGATCGACAAGGTTGCCCGTTCCCAGGCCCCCGTGCACATCTCGGGCGAGTCCGGCACGGGCAAGGAACTCGTTGCGCGACTCATCCACGAAACCGGCCCCCGGGCCGAAGGACCATTCGTGCCGGTGAACTGCGGCGCCATTCCCGCGGAACTGATGGAGAGCGAGTTCTTCGGCCACCGCAAAGGCAGTTTCACGGGGGCGGTCGCGGACAAGGTCGGGCTGGTGCAGAGCGCCGACGGCGGCACGCTGTTCCTCGACGAGATCGCAGACCTGCCGCTCGCGATGCAGGTCAAGCAGACGGTGCGCCCGGTGGGTTCATCGAAGGAGGAACCGGCGAACGCGAGAATCCTCTCCGCGACGCATCGATCCCTGGCGGACATGGTGGCGAAGGGCGATTTTCGCGAGGACCTCTATTACCGCATCAACGTCATCGAATTGAAGGTGCCGGCGCTGAGGGAGCGTGGCGATGATGTCATCCTGCTGGCAAAGCACATCCTGAAGCGCCTCGACCCGAACGCTTCGCTCGACGACGATGCGTGCACGGCGCTCCTGAACTATCCGTTTCCCGGCAACGTCAGGGAACTCGAGAACATGCTCGAACGGGCAGTAACCCTGTGTTCCAGCGGCCGGATCGGCGAAGCCGGTCTCAATCTCAAACCGGTCTCGGACGACACGATCGCGCCTGTGCCGAGCACGGGAAATCTCGGGACCCAGGTGGAGGATGTGCAGCGCCAGGCCATCATCCAGGCATTGAAGAAGACCCGCTACAACAAGACCGCCGCCGCAAAGTTGCTGGGACTGTCGCTCAGGCAGTTGCGCTACCGCATTGAGAAACTGGGGATCGAATGAATTGCTGCACCCCGATTTCTGACCATGGCGACAGATGACTAGCCAGTCAATCGACCGCTTGTCGTGGCTCGCTCTGCCCCCGACGCTTGCGTTGATAATCCTCCTCGCTGCCGGCTGGTTTATCTATCAACCTGCTCTCACCGGCACGTTTTTGCTCGATGACCACTCCAACCTGGCGGGCCTGCAATCCGTCACCGACGCCCGCTCAGCACTGTACTTTGTTCTTACCGGAGACGCCGGGCCGCTCGGCCGGCCGCTGGCCCTGGCCAGTTTTCTGCCGCAGGCATCGTCTTGGGGACTGGATGCAACGCCGTTCATACGTGTGAATATCTTGGTTCACCTGCTCAATGGGCTGCTGGTGTTCCTGTTTTCGAGGCAATTGGCCCGGGCTGTTCTGCAGGGCCGAGGAGACATTTTACTACTTGCGTATGCCACAACCGCGGTATGGCTTTTCATGCCGCTGCTTGCCTCGTCGTCGCTCCTGATCGTTCAGCGCATGACGACGCTAAGTGCTACGTTCGTTCTCCTCGGCCTGAATGCCTACATGACCGCCAGAGAGAGAATCGATGCCCGGCCAAATGCTGCGCTCGTTGCCATGAGCCTGGCGTTGGTCATCGGTACGCTGCTCGCCATGCTAGCCAAAGAAAATGGCGCGTTGCTGCCCGTTTTTGTCCTGGTTCTCGAGGCGACCATCCTGAGGCATCCACAGAGTCTATCGCTCCTGCGCTGGAATATATGGCGTGGCCTGTTCCTCGGTGCACCCGCGCTATTGATTCTGGCGTTTCTCTTACTGCAGGTTCCGTACAACGAAGACATCGTCGCAAGGCGCGATTTTACGGCATTTGAACGCTTGTTCAGTGAAGCCAGAATACTCTGGGAGTACCTTTTCAACGCGTTTTTTGGCTGGAGCGGTCAGCTCGGGCCGTTTCATGAATTCAGCCCGGTCCGGAACCCGACTGATCCATTGACCGTCGTGGCAACAGGCGCATGGATCGTAATCGTTGGCGCGGCTCTGCGCATGCGGCGCCGTTACGGGATCTTGGCATTTGCGACTCTGTGGTTTCTCGCGGGTCATATGATCGAATCCACGACGCTTCCGCTCGAGCTGTACTTCGAGCACCGAAATTACTTGCCGGTCATCGGTCCTGTCTTCGCCCTGTGTTACGGCGTCTTGAGCCTCAGCGGGCGACTCAGAAGGATCGCCCGCGGCGGTCTCGTCGCATATATTGCTATCAATGCCGGGGTCTTGTACGGAGTCACATCGCTGTGGGGCAACCCCCTGCTGGCGGCGGCGTATTGGCACGAGCGCGACCCAGGTTCGGTACGTGCGGCTACGACGCTCGCTACACAGCAACTGTCCCAGATGGGGCCGGAAACCGCCGTCGATACATTGCGTGAATTCTCAAGCCAGAATCCCGAGTACAGTTACATTCGCATTCCGGAACTGAATCTGGCATGCAGCCTGAGACCAGAGGACAACCATGCAGCCCTCTTGGACTATTTGAGGTCCCAACTTCCGTCCGTCGCCTTCTCATACACAGTCGGGGAAATGCTGGACCAGCTTCTCACCACAGCCGCTGCTAATAACTGTGAAAGCGTAAGCCCGGCGACGGTTGGGGACCTCGCCGCTGCAGTGATGGAAAATCCACGGTACCGTGCCAGCGTCCATTACACCCAATCTCACCATATTCTTTTGGCGCGAATTGCCAGGGTCTCCGGGGACAATGACAAAACGCTCGAGCATCTTGCGCGCGCTATTGAAATTGGACCGGGCGACCGACTTGATATGATGATCGTCACAACCCTCGTCGCAGCCGAGCGCTTCGAGGAAGCGCGCCGGTTTATCGACGACGCGGCTGACGATCTGCCCCGAATGCCACTGAAACGCTACAACAGCAAGAGGAACCTCGACGAGTTGAAGACCTATGTCGATGAATCAGAGAAATTGGCGGAAACCAGCGCGCAACAGCCTCGTGAGGACTGATTGACATGAATCAAAACAGCAAGACTGTGAACCTGTCCATCATCATTCCCGCAAAGAACGAAGCCGCGGTTATTGGCGACGTGGTGTCGTCCGTCCGGGGCATTTACGCGGATGCGGAAGTCCTGGTTGTCGACGATGGCTCCACTGATGAGACCGCAACCGTCGCCGAGCGGGCGGGTGCAACAGTCGTCAGTCATCCTGTGTCACTCGGTAATGGTGCTGCAATCAAAGCCGGCGCTCGAGCCGCAAATGGCGAAATCCTGATCATGATGGACGGCGACGGCCAGCATAAGGCCGAGGATATTCCGGCTTTACTGGCGAAGCTCGACGAGGGCTACGACATGGCGATAGGTGCCCGCGACTCCGGCTCGCATGCCGGAGTCGGTCGCCTGGCGGCAAATGGTCTTTACAACGTATTCGCGTCGATGATCAGCGGTCACCGCATACCGGATCTGACGTCGGGCTTTAGAGCCGTACGCGCCGACCTGTTCAAGAGATTCCTCTATTTGCTGCCCAACGGATTCTCCTACCCGACAACCATAACGATGGCGTTCCTTCGGTCAGGTTTTCCGGTTAACTTTGTCCCGATCCAGGCGCTCGAGCGCACTGGCAAGAGTCATATCCGGCCAATCAGAGATGGCCTCCGTTTCCTGGCGATCATCTTCAAAATCGCTACGCTTTATGCACCGCTGAAGGTGTTTCTGCCAATTAGTGGTCTTTTCTTTCTCAGCGGCACCGGATATTACGCATACACCTACATCACAATGGGTCGATTTACGAATATGAGCATGTTGACGCTGAGCGCCGCAGTCATCATATTTCTTATCGGTCTAATTTCAGAGCAGATTACGGCACTTACGTTCACCAAGTCATAGTTGACGGGGCGCAATCTTCGACCAAGATGGTCTTCGTGTGGTGCGCCGACCCGGCTCTTCTTCGTTCGGGCAACTGATTCTTCCGCTTTGAGCCGGAAATACCGGCGCTTTGGCCCCCAAGCCCCACCTGAATGTAAGTAGCCCATCAAACTCAGATGACCTGGTACAAACATTCCTGACAGCATGTCGTCACACCCAGGACCCTTTATCGAATGCGTAACATGAAATTTATTTCCATAGCCCTGTGCACATACAACGGCGCTCGGTATCTTCAGCAACAGCTCGACAGCATAGCCAACCAGACTCTGCTGCCGGTAGAACTGGTCGCATGCGACGACGGGTCCTCAGATGAAACGGTCGAGATCCTCAAGGACTTTGCCGAAAAAGCGCCGTTCCCGGTCCATATTCACATCAATGTTTCCAACCTCGGTTTTGCCCGGAACTTTGAAAAATGTACCTCCCTGTGCACCGGCGAACTCATCGCCCTTTGCGACCAGGACGATGCCTGGAAACCGGAAAAGCTGGAGAAGCTCGCCGAAGCGTTAAACAAGAACCCGGACGCTGGTTATGTTTTTTGCGACGCCGAACTGGTGGATGAAAACCTGACATCACTCAATAGATGCCTGTGGGATGAAAAACCAAACAACTTTTCGCAAAGGGAGAGGCAGGATTTTGCTCACTCTGATCAGCTTCCCCACCTGTTGAAAAAGAACATGGTCACCGGCGCATGCATGATGTTCAGGGCCAGTTTGATCCCTCATATTGCCCCCATCCCACCTTCCTGGATACACGATTACTGGATCGCCACTATCGCTACTGCCCGGGGTCATCGCGGCATTATTGTCGATGAACCCCTTGTCTTTTACCGACAGCACCAGGACCAGCAGATCGGTGTTCTCAAAGGTTCCACGATCACCAAGCTGCGGGCTTCAATTAGCCGGTGGCCGTCCCTCCTGCAAAGGGACATCAACCGCGCAGAATCACTTTTGAACCACCTACTCGATCGGGAGATCGGGCAAGACATCACTGATGCCGTTGAGCAGAAAAAGCAATTCCTTGCCGCCCGTCAGCGGCTATTGTCCAGCACTCAACTGGCCAGAGTCGTTCCCGGGATCAAGATGCTGATGGAGGGCTTTTACCGAAATTTTTCTCCCTATGGGTACCAGGCGTTTCTGATGGACCTCATGTGCAGCGAGACGAAAGAAATAGGATAACGCCATGAGAGTCATCTCCTTCGGTATATATTCATTACGGCCCGAGTACCCCCGGCACAGAAATCTCCTCAGCGCTCTCGAGGCTAACGGGGTGGAGGTGGTTGAGTGCCACTATTCCATGACCGCCAGTTTCAAAGAACGATTGGATAGTGCGGGAACTTTAACGGGAAGACTAAAATTTGGATTGCGCCTTCTCGGCAGCTACTTCAGCCTGGCTGTCAAGTTCCTCAGAGCTCCAGCGGCCGATGCCGTACTGGTAGGCTACCCTGGGTATTTTCACGTAAGGTTCGTCCGGCTACTCCAGCTGGTAAAGAACCGAAAGGCTGTTCTGGTCTACGACATCTTCTTTTCCCTTTACGATGCAGTCGTCAACGACCGAAAGATGCTCAACCAAAACAGCGTTGCGGCACGGCTGATCCACGCGGTTGAAACAGATGCCTGCCGAGCCGCGGATATATGCCTCATCGACACGGCCGCTCACCTCGATTACATCGCCGCTGAGTTCAACATTTCCCGGGAGAAGATCCGCCGCGTATTCGTCGGCCCCACCTTTCCGGTCTCGGATATTGAACTTACACAAAATAGTGCAGAGGAATCATTCAAGGTCCTTTTCGTGGGCACCTATATCCCCCTTCACGGTATCGGAACCATCCTGGGGGCGGCAGAAAAACTTAAGCACGATCAAGGAGTCCTGTTCACTCTTGTGGGCACGGGCCAACTGCGTAAAGAGATGGAAGGCAGAGCCCGGGACGCGGGAATGTCCAATGTCAAGTTTGTGGACTGGATCGATCACCGCGACATGCCTGATGCCCTGCAGTCGTGCGATCTGGCTTTGGGCGTGTTCGGGACCACAGAAAAAGCAAACAGGGTTATTCCCATCAAGGTGTTCGACATCTGCGCAGCGGGTGTGCCTTTCGTTACCGCTGACACTCCGGCCATAAGAGAGGTGTTTACACATGGTGAAAATTCGTTCGTCATTCCCGCAGGGGACGCCGATGCACTGGCGGAGGCAATAGTCTTGTTGAAAGACAATCAGGAGTTGAGGGAGGGAATAGCCAAGGGGGGGCATGAGTTAGCATGCACGACCTTCTCAGTAGAGGAGATAGGGAGGGAGCTGGTGAAGATCATAGACAGTCAGGCGCGGAGACACGGAGACACGGGGGCGCGGTGAAGGTGGGCGCCAAAGTGAGATGTGCGTACGCGTGTGGGCCCTTCGACTCGTTATGCTTGCTCAGGACAGGCGAGGTGGCGCGGGGGCGTCGCCAGTGGTCATGCCCTCACAAGTCAGCTACGACGTGACAAGCAGGCGTGACTTGCGGGATGGTTCGACACCATCGCCAAAGATGTGTCTTTGTGCTGCTATGCCAGGTTTACCGTTTATAGGACCTACGTGCCCGGCGGGTCCGGCTTTCTTCAAATGGTTGGTCACTAATTGGGAGGAGGCAAGACCGAAAAAGACCGACTGAAGATAAGCATAAACCGGCCGTACTTCAACGCACGAAACAGGCGGTTCGTACAGTGGCAATTCTATCCGCTCCTGCTCGTGCCATTTACGACCGCGGCTAACCTGGTTGTTCTTGATGTCGAAGCTATAGTGCTATCTGTCGCAAATCGCAAATGTTCCTTGATACAGAATATCCATATTCGCTCACAGTCTGGCGCTCTGACACGGCTTGGAACATTTCGAACTACCCGGCACGCTGCTGCGAGAGCGCGCGCAGCGCCATTCTCGCTCTTTTCAAGACTCTTGACGCTATCCAGCAAAAAAATGCTCCGCCTGAATACGTCAGGCCAGCCTAAAGCCTGACGTTTCTAAAAAATCAGATGGTTTGATTACGCCCTACGCAATATGAAGAGCGGGCGATTCAGAAACTCGCCCATACCATCATCTCGCGACGAATTCCTTTCAGACATGGGCTCATAGCTGACCTCCCTTTCCCCGATCTTTGTCGGAACGCCGATCTTGTCGATTAACCACAGGCCCTTGGTCGCTTGAGTGACAAAATCCACTAGCTCGCCCTTCGTACCTCGCGGAAACATCAACGAATTTCTGTCGCCCTTCCAGCAAAAGCCCAACTGGAAAATCAAGCAATCGGTCACGGTGGCCATGTGGTGCAAGCACTCGACCATGTCAAGCTTTGCGTCTTCTACCGATGCTTTTCTATCACCGAAGTCATCACCGAGATGATGCAGCACGTTGAGCAATAGAGCAACGTCGTAGACCCGATCATTATTCTCCTTGAAACCATAGTAAGCGTTTGTAACCTCAACTTGATCCGCACAACCCAACACCATGGCCGCTGTTCTTACGAAGTCCGCATGCTCGGGGTTACCTTCGAAGTAATGTACGCTACGTGCGCCGGCATCTAATACTTCGAACGTAAAAAACCCGGTGTTGCCACCTATGTCAAGCACCGTCTTGCCGCCCAGGTTTACGTGCTTCCGAATGAATTCCAGCCTTTCCAGTTCGTACCTCGACTTGACGTCAACGGCACCCTCACCAAGAATCTTATCCAACCTCGTCGACAGGACCTGGTAATTGGAATGCTTACTACTCTCTCCATAGAGAGATAAAAGTTTCTCCAGAGGAGTCATTCGGTCTCTCTTCGAAAAATCTTCATCGTATCCGTACGCCTATATACGTCGATTGATATCCATTCCTCTAGTTCAGAGAGGAATTCATCTTCTGTACCCTGGTAATAAGAAAGTTGATCAGGCCCGCGCAGCGCGGCCTGAAACCCACCGTACCAGAAATATCGTGCCTGTTTCTGGTCGGTACAGCCTGGACGTTCCGCAATGACATCATGGTCGTACAGGAACTCCTCAAAGAGATTCACGCCGGCATCCACGAATAACTGCGACGGACCCCAGAAGCGCGGATTCGCTTCTATCATGCAGACATTGGAGCCAGATTGTCGCACTTCGACCATAACCAGACCGCGAAAACTCAGCGATTCGAACAGGGTCTCATATTTTTCAGATTCCGGTTCCTCGTGAAAGTGAGAAGTTGTTGCCGCTACAATTGATTTGCCGCCCGGCTGCTGGACAAGATTTTCCTGGGACAATTTTGCAACCGAGCCGGCGCGTCCAAAATGGTATAGAAGATAGATGCTTTTTCCGTGAATATACTCTTGAAAGAAGAAATCGCCTTCATCATATGCTTTGCGGAACCTCTCCTTGCTCGACCGATCGGGAATTATCAATGGCGAATGAATTACTCCGCAGCTCGACCGAAACTTCTTCGGCTTGGCAACAAACGGAAAATCGATGTCGTCCAGAGATCGATACTCGCCGGGAACTGAAATATCGAAATCGCGACATATTTCGGTAAACGAAGACTTGTCCGAAATCGCAGCATATAGTTCTTCGTTTACCAGCGGGACAGTGATCCCTTCTGCCTCAAGAAACGCCCTCTCGCTCAGTATAAAGCGATTCAGTGCTTCAGTAGAGGGAGCAATGAGACAGTCCGCTTCTCCATGAATCTTTCGAACCCTACCAAGCAAGTCCGACATCATGCGTCTATCCAATGCACTGCTTTTCCGAGTGAAGATGATTCGATCGGCATAATCGCTGTCAAATATCCGGTCCGAGCTATCCCTGGCAACAATGGCAAATCGAACGTCGCACGCTCGCAACGTTCGCGCAAAGGCAACAACCGCACGATCGTTGTAGCCGGAAAACAGCAATACAAACTTTTCGGATTCCATTTACGCCTGTCTGGTAACGAGCACTGTGCTTGTTGGACCTTGTTGTTCTATTGCGCTTTTCTGCGCGCCCTTATCAATTTCTTCGGCCATTGATACAGAATCTTGGCGATGCCATACAGATAACCAAACCCCATCGAATTAAGTGTCGACATAAGTAATCGAATTTTGAAAAACCTGGCAATCTTCGCGTCACCGATTCTGTCGTAATAGGCGAACAAAGCGCCTACAGTGACAAGGTGCATTGCTGCTCTTGCCCTATTTGTCTTTCTTGAATGAAGACCGCCATCATGTACTCGATAGGCGGCCGGCCGTATATCGGCCAAATACTTACCCTTTCCATGATGACCAAGCAATGACCAAGTGACCATATCACCATAGCGCGCCGATAGAAGATCCTGCGGAATCTCATCAATTACGTTACGAAAACATGTCGTCAGTGTCGAAATACACGGTGCCTTCTTTAAATCGAGCGAACTGAGATCCTCCGTCGCACCGCCGTAGTCTCGATTCAGAACACCACTCTCGTCGAACGGCTTGCAATCCGTATACGCGATCACATACTCGGGATTATCCTCAAGGAAAGATACTTGTTGCTGCAACTTCGTTTTGTCAGTCCAGAAATCGTCACCCTCGCATATCGCAATATATTTGCCTTGCGCCTTCGGAAAGACAAACCTCAGAGCAATCAGTCCACCCTTTGAGAACTGATTTTCGGTCTGTATGATCGGCCGGATTATTCCTGGGTATCTCTTCGCATAGTCGTGGATGATGTCCGCTGTTCTGTCGGTAGATGCGTCGTCATGAATTATTACCTCGAACGGAAAATCGGTTTCCTGCGACAGGAAGCCATCAATCGCATCTCGAATGTAATCTTCATGGTTGTAGGTCAAACAGCAGACACTCGCTAATACAGATGACTCGCCGCCCCAACGACGCATGATTTCTTCTTCTGTTCTATCAATCATTTCTGAAGCTTCTGATAGTACTGAACAGCAAGTTCCGCGGTGCCCTCGAAACCAGAATATTGCAGGTCAGCACCACAATCCCAATGCCGATGAGGGCAACGAGAGTCGATGTGCGGCTCAATTCACCGAACGGCAGATTGAAACTCGTTACGAGTAGCAGCAGAGTCGTGGTCACAGCGAAGCTAGGGCCAATATCCCCGACCAACCAAGACCAGTGGATACCTCGTGCGAATTTCCTGTGCACTATTGGGGTCCATGCAAAAAACGATATCATCCGCAAAATGAACCAGGCCAGCGCCACACCGAAAACACCATACTCGTACGCGACATAAACAATCACCGGGATCTGAATGGCTGCCGCAACGGAAATATAGATTACATGCAATCGCAGCTTGCCGTGCGCAAACTGAAGATAGAACTGAAAGGCGCTAATTGCCAGAATGCCGTTGCCAAGAGCAAACCAGAATAGCACCGGCCCTGCCCAGTTCGCTGCCTCGGCATTGCCTGTCCAGGCGAACAACAACTCAGCTGAAAAGACAGCAATGATGCCCGTGAGAGGCAGCATTATCGCAGCCATGAGTTGGGTTGATTGCCGGTAGAGCAAGAGCATCTGCCCCTCTTCGCCTTTGGCCAGAAAATAGGTCATCCGAGGCAGTATCGCTTGGCTGATAGGGGCACCGATTTGAATGATTCCTGCAGAAACGACCGCGACAAGTGAGAAAAATCCGTATTCCGACAGCGGGAGGATGTTGGAAAGAATTAACTTGTCGAGTTGCGTCACCACCACCCACAATGCGGTCGTATACGCCATGCCACCAGCAAAGGGCAGGAGCGGCCCCAGTGCGCGCCAGGATATTGCGATTCCGACTTTTTCCGTCACAGGAAAGAAACGATAGAACATAGCCGCTAGAGCAGCTAACTCGAGCAGGCCTACGCATAACTGGTAGACGAAAAAGTCACCAATATCCTGCGTTATATATTTCAATAAAAACAACGCCCCAACAAACCGCAGGGTCACGAAGACTATATTGGCGATATTTAGTGCCACTTGCTTCTCTGTGCCTTGAATGCCGCTGCGATAGAGGGTCGCGAGGAAGCGCAACCCGATAATTAGACCCATCAAGACAACGCAATTTGACACCTTTTCAGGAGAAAGAAGCCCTACCTTCAGCCAGTTTGAAGCAACCCACGCGCTAGCTGCCGACATTCCCAGAAATACAACCAGCGCAATTCCAGAAACAATTATTTCCAGGCTACGTACGAGCTTTAGTAACTCAAGGTAACCGGCATTCTCGCCACGAAACTGGGCTGTCTGTCGCGATAGCACCGGCGACATTCCCAGATCGAATAGCTGCATCCAGGCTTGCAGCACAAGGAAGAAACCGATCAGTCCAAATGCCTCGGCGCCGAGATGCTTGAGATAAAGAGGCAGTACGACAGTGCCGATTACGGTTGTGTATGCAAGCCCAACAAAATTCGCGCTCGCATTCCACTTTAGTGAGGGGCTGTTCTGCATCTTATTTCAAGCAACAGCGAATACTGTTTTTGGTTAACAGGGTAACAGCGTATCCGCACCTGCGTTTCTGACCTGGCCTGCTTATGGTTGATCCACTAGCGATATGGGAATTCCGTTTCTTGAAATACTTTCACGATATCCCGTTCAGAAATCGTTGTCGGTGAAACCTAGGTGCTGCCAACATCAGATCGCCTCAGCTGACACCGCTGCTATGATTGCGACAACTGTCCGAACCGTCGCTTCGTCCACCGTGGTACCTGTGGGCAACACGATCACACGGTCCGCAACCATCTTCGTGTTTGGCAGATTTTTTCCTGACTCCGGGAAAAGCTCCCGATACGGCAGCATATTGTGACATCCCGGCCAGAAATACCTGCGCGCCCTAACGTTCTCCGCATGCAACGCCTCGACGATACGATCGCGGGTGGCGCCACTTTCTTCGCCTACTTCTATCACGACGTACTGGTAGTTCTGGCGATTCGATTCATCGAAATCGAGCAAGCGAATACCTCGCAGTCCCGAAAGTTCCTTCCAATAAGTGAGGTAGTTCTGGCGATTCGCATCAATCATGGCATCAATCGACTCCAGATTGACCATACCCATGGCAGCACAAATTTCGGTCATTTTTCCATTCGTACCGGGATGTACGACATTATCCAGCCCGGCAAAGCCGAAATTTCTCATCAGTCGTATCGTATCTGCGAGATCGTCATTGTTGGTCAGGACCGCGCCACCCTCAAACGTATTGAAAAACTTGGTGGCATGAAAACTCAGAACCTCACAGTCCCCAAAATTGCCGATCATGGTGCCCGAATCCGAACACCCGAAAGCGTGAGCAGCATCGAATACGAGTCTTAGCCCGTGTTCGGCGGCGAGATCCTTTAGTTCAGCGGCAGGCGCGCACCGGCCCCAGAGATGAACGCCAATGATCCCGGTGGAGCGTTCCGTGATCATGCGGCGCACGGATTCGGGATCGATATTATGGGTAGCGGGGTCGATGTCAGCAAAAACCGGGGTGATGCCCTGCCAGTGCAACGCGTGGGCCGTCGCGACGAACGTATAAGATGGAACGATGACCTCGCCCTTCAATCCCAGCGCCCGAATGGCTATCTCAAGCGCAACGGTGCCATTGCACACCGCAACGCAGTGCTTTGTTTCATGATAATCCGAAATGCGCTTCTCGAATTCCTGCACAACCGGGCCGTTATTCGTCAGCCAACGCCTATCGAAGATGTCGTTCACGTATCGCAGAAACTCTTGACGACTGCCAATATTGGGACGGCCGACATGAAGTGTCTCGTCGAAAGCGGGAGGCGCGCCATTAATAGCGAGATCTTGTCCTGACCGGATTTTCTTCATGGATGTAACATAAGCTGAACTACAATAATCCGAGAGGAACTGGTTCAAACTCTTGGAGAAACGGCCCGTTCGAACAGCAGAAATGGCTCCTTCTCATTTACACCAAATTTTATCGGGTCGATATCAGACAGCACCCCATCATGAGTGGCGAATCTCGATCCAAGAACTGCGGATTCAATTCTTGCAACGATATCCCCACCGTAGAGCCTCACTTGATCCTCTTGGCCATAGGCTTGATAGCGGGCGTAAATACTGTCAATTCCGGAACCCGAGAAAGTGCACATCAGCTTTTTGCTGAAGGGCGTCTGCAGAATACCGTATCCCCGTACTATAAGGACATATCGCGACTCGGAAAGGGTCAACAAGGCATCGTTGACCTGTTCGAGTACGGGGTTTACAAAGCCAGAGATGAAACTCTCAGAAGGATTTTCAATCGCCAGCATTTCAACCCTTTCCATATCCTCATACTTGGGATACAGATCGCCCTTCGTGTGCCTGCCCGGACACCTTACTTACCAGGCTCCTAATCCTGATCAATTGTGCACGGCCTACAAAGTCAATCTTTCGATAATTCAATCAAGCAAGCATCGACCGATCAGATCTGGAGTTCGCCTGTCCCACCTTCTGTGTCATCAGGAGATTGCAAATCCCTGGCAGTAAGGCCAAGCAAGGATTGAGGCTCATCAGCTTCTCTGCAGATCTTGCTTCTTATAGCAATGCGACCGCTTCGCTCGATTCATCGCAATTGTGCTCCCGCGAGTCTGAACGTCAATCTTTTGCAGGGACAGCCCTCTCGGACTTGTTCATCGATCAGGAGCACAAAGAAACCGTCGGTAATCGGCGAATCGGGGTGACAAAAATTGTCAGTTTTTGACATGAATGACAATTTGAGCGCATCCCGGCCGGCTTGAGTGGCATCGTAACAGCTTCATTCGCCGTATGGAAACACCTCTCAACATTCATGGAGATTGAGAAATGAAGAAAGTGCAGCAAGGTTTTACTCTTATCGAACTGATGATCGTCGTTGCGATCATCGGCATCCTGGCCGCAATCGCTATCCCGGCATACCAGGACTACACGATTCGCGCCCAGGTATCTGAAGGCATCAATCTTGCCTCTGGCGCCAAGGCGGCAATCGCCGAATACTTCATGGACACCGGTGCTCTGCCTGGCAGCAATACGGCGGCGGGCCTGGAAGCGTCCGGCAATATCGTCGGCAATTATGTTAGCGACGTTGCAGTTGGCGCCCTTGGTGTCGTTACGGTCACGTACGCTGGCCCGGACGTTAACCAGCAGATAAGGGGGCAGCAACTCACACTGTCACCGACCACGAATGCTGGTTCGGTCCAGTGGACCTGCTCAAGCGGAGGTCTGGCGCCGAAGCACTTGCCGTCGGCTTGCCGTTAAGACGGGTTCGAAGCATATGCTTTGAGAGAGCCCCGGCCTGGCCGGGGCTCTTTTTTTTGTGCGCTCTAGCGGCTGACCGGCAATTCCGTGACATTGTTCTGTGCATTGGGCTGTGTGCGTGGATAAACTATTGGATTGATGTATACAGATAATGGCAGTAGCGTCATAGATGCCTGAAACCACTATCAACCTCAACCGACCACGTCACGCGGGATTTACGCTGATCGAACTGATGATAGTGATCGCGATCATCGGCATTCTGGCGTCACTCGCAATTTCGGCTTACCAGACCTATACCGTCCGCGCACAGGTAACAGAAGGCCTGAACATGGCCGACGGGGCTAAGGTGCCCATCGTTGACGCATATACAAACACCGGAACGGCGCCTGCGGACCGTATCGCTGCAGGAATGAGCCCGAACGCGGCGGATACGCGGGGCAATTATGTCAGCGCAGTCGAGATCACCAACGGCAGGGTCGATATCACATTTGGTGGACCCCGGGCGCATCAAGCAATCTTCGGGCAAACGCTGTCGGTAACACCCTATGAGACTAATGGAAATACCGTCGTCTGGCGTTGTGGCAACGCGGCACAGCCGCCCGGCGTGCTACTTCAAAATGGGGCGATGCACCTGGCGCCAGAGATCGAGGCACGCTACCTGCCGAGTGCATGTCGCTAGTTGGCGACACCAATTTTCAAGGTTGTGCATGACCCGAAAACCGGCATTTTCGAGGTTTGACTTAATGAAATTTCGTTTGTGTGATGAGGCGCACAAAATGCAGTTGATCCGGGCACTTGGATCAGTGAGACTGTGAAATTGAGAGACACCTGAAGGATTAGACGGACTTCGATGGCGGCAACGGCTTCACAAACTAACCTGGCAGGACTACCACGACGTCTGGTACAGGACGGTATCGTCTCCGAGGCCCAGCTTGCCGAGGCCAGCGAGGCGGCCAAGAAAGAGAAAGTGCCACTGGTCGCCTATCTCGTAAACGAGGACATCGCCAACGCTCGCGCCATCGCCGTAGCCGCTTCGCACGAATTCGGCGTACCGCTCCTGGACCTCGATGCTGACCAGAAACTGATCAACAAGCACCGCGTCCTGCCGCTTGTCAAACGCGGACAAAGGCTTTTCCTCGGTATCGCTGATCCGACCAACCTGCAGGCAATCGACGACATCAAGTTCCAGACCAGCCTGCGAATCGACCCCGTCGTCGTCGAACAGGACAAGCTGGAGGAGCGGATTACCAGGGCGATCGAAGCCGTCGACACGACGATGGCGGACCTCGGCGACGATGACTTCGATCTCGAAAATCTCGATGTTGCCGGCGAAGACGAAGCTGCCGAAGACATCCATAAAGACGACGTCGAAGACGCCCCGGTCGTGCGTTTCGTCAACAAGATTCTGCTCGACGCGATCAAGCGCGGCGCATCGGACGTACACTTCGAGCCCTATGAGAAGTTTTTCCGCGTTCGGACCCGCCTCGACGGCGTGCTTTCGGAGGTCGCACAACCTCCCGTAGTACTCGCGAACAAGGTTTGCGCACGCCTCAAAGTCATGTCACGCATGGACATCGCCGAGCGCCGTGTGCCGCAGGACGGACGCATCAAGATGCGTCTTTCGAAGAACCGGGCGATCGACTTTCGCGTTAATACCTGCCCGACGCTGTTCGGTGAAAAGATCGTACTGCGAATTCTCGACCCGTCCAGCGCAAAGCTCGGCATCGATGCACTGGGCTACGAGGACAAGCAGAAACAGCTTTACATGAAGCACCTGAACAAGCCCTATGGCATGATCCTCGTAACCGGACCGACCGGTTCCGGTAAGACGGTCTCGCTTTATACCGGCCTGAACATTCTCAACACGATCGACCGCAACATCTCGACAGCCGAAGACCCGGCGGAAATCAACCTGCCCGGCATCAACCAGGTAAATGTGAATCCGAAAGTGGGGCTTACATTCGCTTCGTCGCTCAAGGCATTTCTGCGACAGGATCCTGACGTCATCATGGTCGGTGAGATTCGTGACCTCGAAACCGCCGAAATCGCGATCAAAGCTGCACAGACGGGCCACCTGGTGCTATCGACGCTGCATACGAACGATGCGCCTCGCACGCTGACGCGCCTCGTCGACATGGGCGTAAAGCCTTACGCCATCGCAACCTCGGTGAGCCTGATCATCGCCCAGCGTCTCGCTCGCCGTCTCTGTGACAACTGCAAGGAAGCACAGGAGATTCCGAAGGAGGCGTTGAAGAAGGAGGGCTTCACGGACGCCGAAATCGATAAAGGCGTCACGGTGTTCGCCGCCAAGGGCTGCAAGCAGTGCAACGAAGGCTACAAGGGCCGCGTCGGCATCTTCCAGGTAATGGAAGTGTCGGAGGCCATGGGCCGAATAATCATGGAAGGCGGCAACGCGATGCAGATCGCAGACCAGGCTGCCAAAGAGGGGGTTATCGACTTGAGACGGGCTGGATTGAATAAAGTCAAGGAAGGCGTTACCAGTCTTGTGGAAGTTAACCGGGTTACAATTGAATAGCGTTGTACCTTATCTAACGGACGAGAAAGATGGCCGAAACAGCAGTAGTTAGCACCCCTTTCCTTTGGGAAGGTACAGACCGCAAGGGCAACAAGGTCAAGGGCAAGAGCATGGCGTCCACGGAAGCCGCCGTTCGTGCCGATCTGCGTCGCCAGGGCGTGGTACCAAGCCGGATACGCAAGCAGCGCAGCAGTGCTTTCTCCGGCAGATCCAAGATCACTACCGGCGATATCGCGATATTCAGCCGCCAGCTTGCGACGATGCTGGCTGCCGGCATCCCGCTGGTGCAGGCGTTCGAAATCGTCGGCAATGGTCACGAGAACGCTGCCATGCAGAAGCTGATTCTCGGTATCAAGGCAGACGTCGAAGGGGGCAGCGCGTTGGCGGAAGCACTGGCCAAGCAACCGCTGTATTTCGACGACCTGTTCGTCAACCTGGTCGAGGCCGGCGAGCAGGCCGGTGCGCTCGAAACCCTGCTTGACAAGATTGCGACGTACAAGGAAAAGACCGAAGCGATCAAGAAGAAGATCAAGAAGGCCTTGACCTATCCCGCCGCCGTCCTCGTCGTAGCGCTGATCGTTTCCACGATTTTGCTCGTTTTCGTAATTCCGGCCTTCGAGGACCTGTTCCAGGGCTTCGGCGCCGATCTGCCGACGTTCACGCGCATGGTCATAGACCTCTCGGTCTTCGTGAGAACAAACGGAGTGATTCTCGCGGCCGGTATAGGTGCCGGCATTAGTGCGTTCCTGTATTTCAAGAAACGATCTCGAGCAATGCGGCATTTCCTTGACCGCATGTCCTTGAAGACGCCGATCATCGGCCCGATCCTGCAGAAAGCAGCGGTTGCGCGTTACGCGCGCACGCTCTCGACGATGTTCGCCGCAGGCGTACCGCTGGTCGAGGCACTGGAGTCGGTCGCCGGCGCCACGGGCAACATCGTCTATGAAGAAGCCGTGCTCAAGATGCGCGACGAGGTCGCAACCGGTCAGCGGCTGCAGCAGGCAATGGAGAATACCGACCTGTTCCCGAACATGGTCATCCAGATG
>WOR8_10002548_pt1 | contig 30867 bp, 35 predicted proteins | sample DeeMarSeWOR38_10_FD_19890 | JGI IMG/M metagenome (IMG submission 19890) | reverse complement strand
TCCGCAGAGCGTATACAATGCTAAAAAAACAGATTTAACCTTGGACAGAAGCACTTCTGAAATTCGGAGTGACAAAAAGTTGATTTGCCCAGGGTGATAAATTCCGGGCAGCTTGTTCGCTGGAATGCATCAACGGTTGACCAGTTTCCAGGTATGATCAAGGAAGATCTGGTGCGGTTTGAATTTCGCCTTATAGCTCATTGCTTTCACATCTGCAATCCAGTAACCGAGATACATGAATTTAATTTTTTTCTGCAGGCAGAAGTTGATTAGATACAAAATATTGTAGGTTCCCGGACTTCTTTTTTCTTCTTTCGGATCGAAATAAAAAAAAACAACATTGAGCCAGGTCGTGCTTAAGTCTACGATGGCGACACCGATCAATTTAGATCCGACCCGGTAACTGAATTCTACGGTGTTTGTTATGTGGTTGAGGAAGAAACCGGTATAATAATCCATCGCGGAACTGTCCCGGTCAGAATACCTGGCAGCAAGGAAATTATCCAGCAGTGCGAGGTTTTCCCCGCTATAGGCAAGGGGGGCGATTTTTACACTGACATCCTGATTTTTTCCCCAGACCCTTTTTTGATTGCGGCTCGGTTTAAACTCCACGGGGTCAATGCGGATAGGGACACATGCCTCGCACTCAGAACAGTGCATATTATAGATGACATTACCGTTGCGGCGATACCCGGAGGCAAGGTATGCCTCCATGATGAAATCGGGCATGGAGTCAAAGAGGGCCTGGTTGTAGACAGCTTTAAAAGGAAGGCCGTAGGGGCATTCTAAGATGGAATGCACGAAGTATGACTGCAGTTCCTCTTTTATACGGTCTGCTTCCTGGCAAAGGGTGTTCTTCTGTTCAGCCATAACGAGGGAGTATCAGTCATCGTTGAGAACGGGCTGTTTCTGCAAGCGCTTGTAATAGAAGTTCTGCCCATATAGAACTGATACGGGGTTGTGTCCGGCAACCCGGTCTTTCACCACCAGGGTGGTAACGGGTGCCTCGGAATACTTGGTAAACAGGATATCATGCCCCACACAGAGTCCGACAATGATATTAAGGTCAGTGCCGGCCCGGTTTAAAAGTCTGGCCTGGGCCACTGGATTGCAAGCCGGTTCAAAGGTATTGGGCCGCACCTTTTCCTCTTCTCTAAGTCCAAGCTCCAGTTTATCGATGCTTCCTGATTTGCAGCAGACACTGACCGGCTTAAATCCCTGGGCCTCTAAAATAGCTGCCAGACGGTTTGTTTCATCCAGCAGACCGATACAGGTTGCCATGCCTATCTTTTGGTAGCCCATAAGCTTGGCAAAAGCTATGGTGTCTTCCACCCTCGTCCAGCGGGCATTTATTGCATCACTGCCAGGTATTGGTTGATAACAGAGTCCTTCGACCTTGGCTGCAACACTGGCAATCCTGGCATCTTCAGCATCACCCTTATAGAGCTCAAATGATTCCTGTATGATGTCGGAATGGTCTCTTGTCGGACAGTTACCCGGCTTGGGCGGCTGATTTTCCGGGTCAGTGCTCCAGCAGTTGGTGCTGCCGCTCTTGCGCCAGGCTGCACTGCATTTGCTGCAGGTGAAATTAATTTGTTTGCTCATCTTCATAACTCCTCATACATTTTGAAAAAATTATTTACTGCTGATTAAAACGGCAAGTGTTTTTGTGGCATCAATTTGTTCCATGGCAATTCTGATTGCTGCAGTCAGGGGGACCGAGAGCAGCATGCCGGGAATCCCCCAGAGCCATCCCCAGAAGATGAGGGAGAAGAGCACGACAAGTGGGCTTAAGTTCAAGCCACGCCCCATTAATCTTGGTTCCAGGACATTGCCCACCAGAAACTGTATGCAAAGAAGCAGGGTTGCAATAATGAGAGTTTTGCCAATGGAGCCATACTGGAACAGTGTGATAGCAATTGGTGGCAGTGTGGCAATAATCGAACCTATCGTCGGTATAAAATTTAAGATAAAGGTCAGTACACCCCAGAGCAAAGCAAAGTCAACACCGGCAATGGAAAGAACAATGGTGACGAGAGTTCCGGTCAAGAGACTGATAAGGGTTTTTAAGCCCAGGTACTGCTGGACGGATTCATTGATCTTTTGGATTGATTCCAAAACGGGAGCTGCTTTATCCTTGCCGAGCTGATTTACCAGGCGCTTTGTGAATGAATCACGCTCGGCAAGGATAAAGGCCATAAAAAGCACAACCCACAATACATTTCCAAGAAATGAGAAGAAAGAACCACTGAGACTCTGCAGGAGACTGCCGAAGGAGAGCCTGCTTTGCCTAATGTTACTCAAAAAAGCATTCACAGCCTCATTGGCCTGTTCCCGGGAAATGTCAAAACGCGCCAGGATGATATTGGCATATTCCCAGAATTTTGCCTCATAATCCGGGAGTTGGGAGTGAAAACTGGTTACATTGAGCATTACAAGTTTGCCGAGCATAAAAATCAGTAACATGACAAAACCCACTACAAATATAATGCGCACAAAACCGGGCATGCGAAATCTTTTCAAAAAGTCAAGGGGTATACCCAGGGCATAGCAGATTAAAATGGCAAAGCAGAGAGGGATGAAAAGAAAACTAAGGGTTTGCAGGATAAGGGTGAGCAGGGCGATCAGAAGAAACCAGGAGGCTGCAACTGTTACATTGAACCGTAATGAGTTATAAGAAGAGTTCATATCAATATCATGTTTGTGCCGCGTGAACAATCCGGATAATTATGCATATAAATTGAATATGTTTGTTAAATCAATGAATTAATCTGTGCAACAATATTTTGCTCTGAGCTGTATGCGGAAACACAGCAAACAGCTGTCAAGGAGAACAGATCATTAGTTGTTTTCCAAAAGAACGCTCCTGCTGAAAGGTATGGCAAGGGTTCTGCTGATACTGAGGCCTGTTTTTACAGCAACATTAAGGATCTCATTATATTTTCGTGCAGAAACATGAAAGGTTGGTTCAGCATAAAGCAGTTTGCCTGAGTATTTGAGAATTGCCTTAATTTCTGTGAAGAAAGCTGCAGGGTCTTCGACTTCATGGATCATCCAGAATGCCAGGACAAAGTCAACTGGAGATATTATGTCAAGTGCAGCTGGGCTGTTGCGGTGCACAATAATACGATGGGCTAATCCTTTTCTTGTGGCACGTTTCAGCATGATATTGAGCATCTGCTGCTGCAGATCAACAGCGATAACCTGCCCCGCGTCCCCGACAAGCTCAGCCAGTCCCAGGGTGAAGTGACCCATACCGCAACCAACATCAATGACTGTCATCCCTTTTGTTACATAGTCGGCAAGAATTTTTCTGGGATCATGAATCAGTCGGCGCAGAGGATTATCAAAGGTATAGGCCAGCCACCAGGGGCAGACATGATGCGAGGACATATGAATTAACTTTACGCTGATGTTTTTTTAACTTAGAGGATTATTTCCTGCAGATCTTGCGGGGAAGATACAACTCTCCATTCCTGGGCATCCACGTCAAAATCGGCAATCTTCTCCAAAGGAGTCTTGAGGTATTTTCCGTGTCCTTCCGCTGCCACTGTCCCGTCATGGAGCAATAATTCCCCGGTACCTTCAAAGAACCTGCTGCTGTTTTTGGTAATTCGACCTACAACCCGCAGTTGCTCATCCAGCGGTACCGATTTCTTGAAACGGACCTGCAGTTCTATGGTGACACCCCATACTACGCCATCTGATTCTAACAGGATGGCACGGCCTATTGTCTCATCGAGTATTGTTGAGATGATACCGCCATGCAACCGGCCAGGATAACTCTGGTGTTCTGCTCTTGGTTTGAAAATTGCAAGCAGTTCACTGTTGTCAAGTTCGTAAAAGGCGGCATGCAGACCAAAGGGGTTTTTCAAGCCGCATACCAGACACATTTTCGAATTGGGTTGCTTGGCGGTAACTTTACGGAGCATAAGGAGTCCTCGGCTTAACTTATACTTTTCTTTGCAACGTGCCTTTAATAATGTCATTCATATCCTGCACCCGCGATACTGTTGGGCAGAGCAGTTCTTTAACATCAATTCTGAACTTCATCTTGTCCTTGGGAATATGTGTGCCTAAAACAATCTCAAGAGCAGGATAGGTCTTGGCGATGACTGCCTGGTATTTTTTCAGGAAAGGGCAAAGCGCGGTCATACAGTATGACAGATGCAGGGCATCAAGCCTATACTCTGCCAGGGCCTTGACCCGCTGCAGGATTTTTTCAGGCGCGGCAAGGGTAGGACAGCCGGAACAGTTGATAATGCCAATAAGATCAAGATTCTGTTCATCTTTGTAACGTTCAAAAAAACCTCTGCGTTTTCTCATGTCACCGAGACAGACTACGGCTGCGCAGTTGGTTTCCTGGGTACAGTTTGAACATGTAACTATTCCTATGCGGGCCATTTATGACACCTCGGATTACTCCGGATCAGGAGTTTTTTTCTGTTCGTCAAGCTCTGCCTGGGCTCTTAACTCTGACTGGTGATCAATAATGGCATCCCGGTGTGCCTGGTCCCCTTCTTCACCTGTACGTCGCCGGTCAAGTTCTTCAAGGCGTGGCATGGGGCCATACATAACAAGGACATCGCCTTCATGTATTCTACTGATTCCCTGGGGGGCACCGATATAAAAGCCTCCTTTTCTCTGGATGCCAAGGATAAGCACCCCCTCCCTGGACAGCCCTGCCTCAAGCAATGATTTGCCCTCAAGCCAGTCATTGGGTTCCACTTTCATTTCCCAGACCGCAAATTCATTTTGCAGGTGGAGAATGGCTATATAATCCTGGACTTCAAGCCGGGTCCATTTTTTCAGCCCCCAGGCAATTATGCGGTTCAGGTTGCGTTCCACGACATGACTGACCGCAATAATCCATAATAAACTGAGGCAGCCAACAAAGAGCAGAACATTCCTCAGCCAATTTTCTGAGACTGCAGTGCTGAGCAGCGAGACCATGACGGTTGCCACAACCGTTGCAATGCCGATATTGCCAAGCAGCATGAGGATCATGATAATCTTTCTCCGCACCGGATGATTCATGATCAATTCAGATTCCGCGGTGGTAAAACCAACGCCGGAGAATGCAGAGCGTGCCTGGAAACGGGCCGCTTCACTGGAAAGTCCGGTGAACATCAAGGCCATGGCAGCAATTCTTGTTACCAGAAGAGAAAGGATCGCAACCGTAAAAAGAGAAAATATTGCAATCATCTTTGTTGAACCCCCGTTGATATTCTCGCAGGACCGCTAACTCCCGGGCCCTGCTTATGTAATGATGCGTGCTATCTTTTTTATCTGGCTGTCATGTGTCTTGGAAAGCAGAACCAGGGCCAGAATAGCACCAAGCAGGGCAATGGCCATATCTGACTGGGTGTCCCAGATATAACCCTGTGTGCCCAGAAATGCCTCTGCCGCTTTCCCTGACAAAAGGGCGGCCCACCATTCGATCAACTCATAGAATGCACTAATTGCCAGACAGATGCAAACGACGATGAAAGCCAGCCAGCCCCGTTTCGTAATTATTTCCAGACGCAGCAGAAGTTCCCGGGCAATGACCGCCGGGATAAATCCTTGAGCCAGGTGGCCGACCTTGTCATAATTGTTGCGGGTCATGTTGAAGGTATCCCGTATCCAGTTAAAAAGAGGGACTTCGGCATATGTATAATGACCGCCGATCATGAGAATAATACAATGTACAAGGATGAGAAAGTAGGTAAGGGGGGTAAGGCGGAATCGCTTGTAGGTGAGTGCAATTGCAATAAGACCAATAAGAGCGGGGAATACTTCAAGAAACCAGGTAAAATAATCTTTCGGGCCAATGGCAGACCAGATAAGCACAACAAAATAGAAAAGAAGCCAGACGATTTTCATAGTACACCAGGAAGTCGTTTTACCTTAGTCTGTAGTATTAAATGTAGAGCCGCTTTAACTGGATATCTCAGCTTTTTTCAAGGTTTTTTAAGAAAATTCTTCCCCTCATGCCAGGCTTTTCCAACGCAGGTGCCGAGAGACCAGAATCTGTTGTCAGGCATGCTCAATACAAAGGGTTTGATTTTTTCAACATCAGGTTGTCCGTCCGACAGGAATTCTTCGTCACAATAGATATTGATGATTTCAGCGATAAAAAAGGAGTTGGTCGGCAGCTCGACCCGCTGTGTGACTCTGCATTCCATGGTTAACGGGCATTCGCTGATCATTGGCGCATGCTGTAACTCGCCGTAGAACACCTGAAACAGGTCGGACTTGTCGGTGCGTTTAGCAGAGACCAGGCCGGTATAATCGGTTACGGCAACCATTGCAACTGATGGTACATTTATACTGAATTCTCCCTTATCAAGGAGAGCTTCATGGGTGGCATTATTTTTGTTGACGCAGATGCCGAGCATAGCCGGTTTGAAATTGACCCGGGTAAGCCAGTCCAGCGCCATGAAATTGACTTTACCCCCAAGGTGTGTTCCAAGTATGGTCTGGGTCCAGGGGAGGCAAAAAAGATTTTTCTGCTTAAATATTGTTTTCATTTTGTATTTCCCGGTTAATAAAATTGTTGATTATTTGTATTCTGAAACACACCGATAGCTCTGATCATGTCTGCAAACTCATTTTTTCTTTAAAATGGCGCGCCAACCTGTGACGGGTGAGAGTATTGGCCGGTATATCTTGCTGACGTCCCCTACCTGTTCTGTGATATAAAAGGCATCAGGTTCGATGCTGTGAACCATCCCGAGGATCTTCCTGTGATCTCTTCTGCGACAGACAATGTAGAGTTCAATCACCGGCCCGCTCATGCCTTCACCCTGAAAGGTTGTTACCGCAAATCCGGCCCGGCGGATAATTTCTGTCATTTCCCTGAAATGTTTTTTGCTTATGACCCGGACGATGATGTGGCCGAAGGCCAGCCATTTTTCTATGCGTATACCAACCATGTTGCCGCAGGCAAAACCAAAGGCATAAAAGATTGCCAGTACCGGTATTTCACGTACCTGGGGTATTACTGTTGAAATAACCCAGAGCCAGATGATTATCTCAACAAAACCAAGCCAGAAAGAGACCGCGGTTCTGCCCTGAATAATACTGATAGTCCGCAGGGTACCCAGACTGACATCCACTATGCGGGCCAGAAAAATTGCAATGCCCGTCAGGAGTATCGGTATGCTGAAGTATGGTTCCATAAATATATAATATCAGGTTTAGATAAATTTACTCTATATGCAAAGATTTAAAAGAGAAAATCATAAATGGGGGCACCATTTTCTCTCAGATGCTGTTTGCTAGAAATCTGTTGCAAGATTTGCGGAAAGTTGTATTTTCGCACCTTTTCAGTGGGGATGAAGATGTTGTGGCCCCATGATGGATAATTATCAAGCCCGTCTGGTACCTATCCCTGGTTCCGCCTTTACCTAATTAAATCCAAGTAAGGACATAAACCGTAGATATCTACCTGGCAGCGTTTGAATCAGAAGACATATTGTGGAGGTCTGTTCTGATGAGTACGCGTTTGGTTCCTAAACTATTCAGCTGTTTCAAAGAAGGCTATTCCCTGAATTTTCTCGTCAGGGATGTTATGGCAGGCTCCATCGTAGGGATAGTTGCCCTGCCGCTTGCCATAGCCTTTGGTATTGCATCAGGTGTAACTCCCGAGCAGGGACTGTATACCGCAATTATCGCTGGATTTTTCATATCATTATTGGGAGGCAGCCGCGTCCAGATAGGCGGGCCAACCGGAGCTTTTGTCGTGGTTGTTTATGCCATTGTCCAGGAACATGGCTACAGTGGACTGGCCATGGCAACCATGATGGCTGGAATCTTTCTTGTCTTCATGGGATTCGTCAGGATGGGGGGGATCATAAAGTTCATTCCTTATCCTATGACAATCGGATTTACAAGTGGTATAGCCCTGATCATTGCAGTTTCCCAGATCAAGAATTTCCTGGGCCTTAGCATAACAAGAGATTTTTCAGGTTTTTTGCCTCAACTCATAGTGTATGCCGAAAATTTTGGTACACTTTCTCCCTGGTCGGTTGCCATAGGATGTTTATCGCTCGGCATAATGCTTACCTGGTCCAGAGTGACGCGAAAGATTCCCGGCTCGCTCATTGCAATCATCTCAGCAACAGTCCTGGTGCAGACATATGATCTGCCTGTCACTACAATCGGTTCACAGTTCGGTACTGTTTCAGCCAGACTGCCTGTGCCGCATCTCCCTGTATTTGACTGGGGACAATTGCCTGTGCTGGTACCGCATGCCTTGACTATTGCCATCCTGGGCGGTATCGAATCCCTGCTATCAGCGGTAGTCGCAGATGGCATGACAGGCCGGAGGCATCGATCCAACATGGAGCTTATTGCCCAGGGTGTGGCAAATATCGTGTCGCCATTATTCGGAGGTATACCCGCTACCGGAGCAATTGCGCGTACTGCCACGAATATAAAGAACGGAGCGCAAACGCCTGTATCCGGCATAGTGCATGCCTTGGTGCTTCTTTTCATCCTCGTATTTTTCGGACATTGGGCTACCCTTATACCAATGGCCACTCTGTCGGCTGTGCTCCTGGTCGTCGCCTATAATATGAGCGAATGGCGTTATTTTTTACGCTTACTGCGCTCCCCCAGAACTGACATTCTGGTCATGCTCTGCACCTTCGGACTCACTGTTTTCGTTGACCTGACAGTGGCGATTGAGGTCGGAGTAGTACTTTCTTCTCTTCTCTTCATGAACCGTATGTCAAAAGTAACGGAAATACGACATATTACCCGTGAATTGCATGAAGATTATGAACGAGAGGACAAATTGAGCATAACTACGCGCAGCGTTCCACCCGGAGTAGAGGTTTTTGAAATCTACGGTCCCTTTTTTTTCGGTGTTGCCAACCAATTCAAGGATTCAATGAGTATCGTCAAGAAACCGCCTAAGGTTCTCATCCTGCGGATGCGGCATGTTATGTCCATTGATGCTACAGCAATGCGGGCCTTGGAAGATATTATCGACAAGGTGAAGCGGGATGGTACCAGGCTGATCCTTTCAGGGGTCAGTCCTCAATTGCATAAGTTGTTCAATCAAAAGGAGCTGCGGCAAAAATTTGCTGATGTGGGGGTCTATCCCGATATTGATTCAGCCTTAAATGAAGCAAGACGATTTGTCATATGAGACAATTTCACTTGCCCATCAGCTGCGGCCAGTTCTGGTCAGCTTTCCTGATATAACCCTGCCTGTCCTTGTCCCATATATTCTGTACGTCCTTGTTGAGATTAAGATAAAGTTTGCCGTCAACAATGGACCAGGCTTCAGGATCGATGTCTGCCGTGGACCCACGGCTTACGGCATAGGCTCAGTAACCGCCGTACCGGGGTGCAAATTGAGCCGGATCTTCCTGGAACAATGCCATGTGTTCTTTACTGGCAAAGAGCCACTTGGCATTGTTATACACGACCTGTAACTCTTTTTTCCCTTGAAGCGGTCGCCCCAGGGTAAAGTAAGCCACAGGATCGTAGCCCTTGAGGGCGACTCCATCAGCATCAACATTGACCGATGCTATCCGGGTGGAACAGGAAAGCAGGATCAAAAAAAAGGAGAAAAAGAGAATTGTTATGCACGATGACAGCTTTTTCATGGTGTAATCTTTGAACTGCTCCATGGAATGAATTTATCAAGGGCCGGGGATAGTCGTGTTGAAAGTGTATGATTCCACAATACTGTTGTCATTGAAACGAATAACCAGATCCTTGGCATCTTTTTGGCTGAACATCGTATAGCGGTAAATACCGTATGACCAGGTCTGCTGACCATCCTCCAGTCCAACCCTCCAGGGTTCTCCGAACATGGCGCGGACATCTTCCTTGGTTGTTTTACCAATTTGGATATTGTTCACCTGGGCAGCTGGGAAATCATGCCCCACAGCGGCACACCCTGAATAAAAACTTACCGCTAAACAAAAAAACACCGAAAAAAAAGGACGCAGCAACTTGTCTACTTGTTTTGAAGAAGATACATGGGTAATTGCTGTTTTCATTACAGGCCTTTCATATTATCAAATTATGAGTTTTAAATTAACGAAGAGAGGACGATTTCATGGCCAGCTAACTTTATATGTTTCAGAAATTTCACATATCCCTGCCACACAGACATCCAGATTTCTTAAAATACCATCCTCTATGGAATAAATCCAGCCGTGCACTGACAGTTCCTGCCCTGATTCCCAGGCTTTCTGTACAATTGAAGTATGGCAGACGTTGGACACCTGTTCAATGACGTTGAATTCGCAGAGCCGATTGAGCCTTTCTTTTTCATCTGTTATGGCATCAAGTTTTTCCTGGTGATAGCGATAGACATCCTTGATATGCCGCAGCCAGGTATCAATAAGACCAAGTGCTCTTTTTTCCATGGCTGCCCGGATTCCACCGCAACCATAATGACCGCAGACTATAATATGCTTGACCTTCAGGACTTCGACCGCATACTGGATAACAGATAAACAGTTTAAGTCAGTATGGATAACCACGTTGGCGATATTGCGGTGGACAAAGATCTCGCCAGGGAGCAGATCAACAATCTGGTTCGAAGGTACACGGCTGTCAGAACAGCCTATCCACAGGTATTCCGGGTTCTGTTGCCTGGAAAGCTTGGCAAAGAAGTCAGGATCTGATTTTTTTATTCTTGCAGCCCATTTTCGGTTGTTGTCAAAAAGGTGTTTTAGGATTCGCATGCCATACATTCTCTTTTTTTGTGGGGCTCTTAATCAAGCACTGGATACTGTAAAGGGCAGGAAAAGTGCAGAAAGATGAATAAAACATGAATATAGTAAATAGAAAATAATTGAAGAGAGTTGTGTTCATTAAGATGAAACCTGCTGTAATCTTAAAGATTTTCACCAGTCTTTTTTTTATTAAACTTTGTAATCAGGTTCCTGGCAAGGATATAAATACTGATAAAAAAACCCGCACTGATAAATATATATACAGTGAGCACCCAGCGCCCGGCAAAACCGGTATCTGAAACCAGCCTCTTGAAGAGGAGATAATCAGGAATATATTGAAATCCATGAATTAAAGTGATGAGAACAAGATCAAGCAGCAGCAGCAAAACACCCATCGCCATGGAGAATAAACCGAGAAGGGCGATAAGCTGCCTGTCTTGCTTGACCCTTTTTATAAGATAAAAAGTACTTCCGGAACAGGCAGTTACAAGGATCAGGAGTATGAAAAAGCTGGCAGGATTCATCACAGGCTAGAGGTTTTTTAAGATTTCTTCTGCGCAATTCAATTAAAGGGTGCATTTTAAAAACAATGCAGGTAACTAATTTATGGATAGATAATTATTCCATGCTCCATTAAAATTTCAAACCATTTTATCGTCACATGATTTTTAGGGTATGAAAAAAGTTATGAAGCTGCGAACCTGTGTGACCCCTGAAGGCAAGTTTATATACGGCATCCATAAGCCGTCATTTAAGATTCTCAACCTGAGGGAAAATGATTTTGTGCAAGTATTGGGTCTGAATAGTACCGATACACCGGTGTACAATACTGTTAATTTTCCTGCGGGCGATGTGGAAGAAGCGCAGGGAGGCTGGATCTATGAAATACCTAATCCCTTTCCCTTTCGGGGAACAACTTATATTGACAGGAGATGGGCAGATGCAAAGGCTGCGGATCCTCTGTCAATAAAATTACCGCCACCTTCATCCACTTCCATGACAAATTTTTTAAGCAAGGTGCTGCGTTGCGGTAAGGGGGGAGCCAAGGATATTGTGAACGAGGCCTTTGCAGAGTTGCCTGAAACACTACTGCTGGCTTTGGCTTCCACATCTACCGATCCCCAGGATCTCATAAGGTTGGCAGAATTATCCTGTGAGTTTGTTTATGACGACCAGGAAATCGCCCCCGCAGGACTTCGCTATGAAGAAGATGTGAATGGCAGTTATCGACCAATGATTTTAAATCATGACCTTTTTGAAACATTGATCAACAACAGTTACCTGCCTGACATATACAAGGAGGTAATGGTGCTGCGACCCGGTGCGCAGGGGGGTAGCGAAATAGTGGGTGAGTGGCCGCCAGAACGAGAGAGCCATGTGTTCGAATATCTGCGGCGCAACAGCTATATCCCCTGGGGGCATTCTGCCTCAAACATTGCCAATGACCTGGTACGTTATACCATTGCTGATCTATCCGATTATGATTTTGAAGGGCTGCGTCATCTTTATCACCAGCGTATTTTTATCAGATTGGCTGAGCATTTGGGCATACATACGGATGCCAGGCATAAATGTCTGACGTTAACTGAGTTGGAAAATCTTCGGCAGCAAATCATTAAAGAACTTGATAGACAGGGAACATCATCTTTACAGTTTGATTCAACCCTTTGGGGGTGGAACTTTGGTTTTGATTTTGCAGCAAGCGGTTACCGCCTGCATGCCTCCCATCAGCAGATCCACCACCAGTTTGCCATGGTCCCCAAAGATGTCCTCCGGGCAGGGACTGAAAACGAAAAAATAGCCTCGTACAGTTGCGGTGATCTGGTCGCTGATTTTGTCAGATCCTATCAGGAAACGTACGGCAGCAGTTTTTTTGTCGATTATATTTCTTCGATCAGGAACAACAGCAGGACAGACGCGAAAAGGGATCTGCCGTCTGACCTGGTTGTTTTTGATGACGAAAATGTCATGCTGTTTGTACCCAAAGCCCAGACATCCCAATGGGAGTTACAGCTTATGACTTCAAGCCCAGTTGGCAATATCCTCGAGGCAGACACTAATGTCCGCAGATCAATTAATAAAGGAATCATAACTGCCATGCGGATGTTGACCGGTATGGGCGCGCAGTTAATTACTGTAATCGAGTATTCCAAGAGGGTAGGGGTCCGGGATATTGACCAGCGGTTGCTCTATTCTTTCCTGCCTAAAATCCCTTATTCCATGGGTGCTTTCTCCGAAGCGGAAGCGCGTTATATCCTGGGCCATTACCCCGAAGATTTTGCTGCTGCCTGCCGCCAAGAGTTCGAAAGTCAATAATCTGTTACGCTGGTTTACGGGCTTGGAAAAAAACCTGTTTTCTCATGTCTGTTATGGTAGAATAACCAACTTTTCAAAACCAGGCAGCAATTCAAATACAATTGACGGAATTAACCATGATCAGGAAAGGATATTACGGACACTGGGGAGGTGCTTTTATCCCTGAGATCCTGTTTGAGACATTTAAACAACTCAATGCATATTTTGAGGAAGCCAAAAACGATCCTTCCTTTTGGGAGGAGTACCTGCAACTTATGGCAAGCTACTCATGCAGACCGACTCCACTCACCTATGCCGGGAACATCAGCAGACATTTCGGCGGAGGACACATTTACATAAAGAGGGAGGATCTTAATCATACAGGGGCGCATAAGGCTAATAATGTTATGGGCCAGGGCCTTCTGGTCAGGCGCATGGGAAAAAAACGCGTTATTGCCGAGACCGGTGCCGGTCAGCATGGAGTGGCAACAGCCACCATGGCGGCCAAGTTCGGTTTTGACTGCACCATCTATATGGGTGAAGAAGATGTACTGCGGCAGCGCCCAAATGTTTTCTGGATGGAAAAGATGGGCGCTACAGTTGTGCCGGTATCCGACGGTTCGAAAACCTTGAAGGATGCCATTAATGAGGCCTTCCGTGACTGGGTGAGCAATATGGATTCCACCCATTATGTGCTTGGTACTGTCTGCGGACCACATCCTTTTCCTGAGATGGTTGCATGGTTTCAGTCCATCATCGGAATTGAAGCACGGCAGCAGATCCTTAAAATGTTCGGCAAACTTCCTGCCCGGGTCTATGCTTGCGTAGGCGGAGGATCCAATGCCATGGGTATCTTCCAGGGATTTCTGCAGGACGAACAGGTCGGGCTTGTCGGTGTTGAAGCTGGAGGTAAGGGATTAAACAGTGGAGAACATGCTGCCAGGTTGGCAGGCAGTGCTGCCTCACCCGGAGTAGCCCAGGGGTATAAAACCATGTTCCTGCAGGACTCTGACGGGCAGATGCTTGATACCCATTCAGTTGCTGCAGGCCTTGACTATATTGGTGTCTCACCCATTCTGAGTGATTTATGGGAAAAGGGCAAAGTCCGTTTCACTGCCGCGACCGACACCGAGGTTATGGAAGCTCTTGATTTGACCATGAAAAAAGAAGGCATAATTCCTGCCCTGGAATCAGCGCATGCTTTTGTGCAGGCCTTCAAGGAAGCTCCTGACCTGGGCAAAGACGAAGCCTTAATCATAAATATGTCGGGCAGGGGCGATAAAGATATATTTACCATTGCCAATGCCTATGGGGATCCATCCTGGAAAAAGTTTATCATTGATCGTGCCGAGCAGTATAAGAAAAAATACAATTCTTAAATGGTAATGTGAACTCAAGGTTCAAGTTTAATTTAATTTTGTTTCTAGACGTTTTTGTATGAAGATAAAATTGTCAACATACAAAAACTGTTGACGATTGACCTTCACCTGTAACTTCAGGCAGACAAAATTCTCATGCGGTAAAAAGATATGTCGACTTTGGAAGAAACAATAAGAATTCGGTTGCAGGAGCGAAAAATTCTCCTCATGACTCACCTGGTGCTTGGATACCCCTCTTTTGAGGTGAACAGGGAGGTTATTCGACAGATGGTGAAAAACGGTGTGGACATGCTTGAGATGCAGATCCCTTTTTCTGAACCGGTCGCGGATGGCCCCATGATCCTCAAGGCCAACCAGGAGTCAATTTCCAAGGGAGTAAAGCTTGAGCAGTGCCTGAAGTTTGCTGCAGAGATTACGGCGGAGTTTCATATCCCTTTTCTTTTTATGACCTACTATAACATCCTTTACAAGTATGGACTCGAGGAGTTCATTGACCGCGCCTATGATATTAACATCCAGGGCTTTATCATTCCGGACCTGCCGCCTGAAGAGGGCAAAGAATACATTGAGCAGGTGAGAAAAAGGGATATGGCGCCCATCCAGATCTTTGCACCGACATCGACGAAAGAACGCATGCAGCTGCTGGCAAAGAATGGTGCAGGCTTTATCTACTGTGTTGCCCGCCGAGGTGTTACCGGTGAAAAGACGGATTTTGACCAGGATTTTAACGGGTATATTGCCCGTTGCCGCAGTGCTACGAGACTGCCCCTGGCAGTTGGCTTCGGCATACGTTCCAAGAAGGATGTGGATTTTCTGACTGCTAAAGCGGATATTGCCGTTATAGGAACCGAAACCATCCGTTTGGTGGATGAAAAGGGAGCCGAAGCTGTCGGGCCCTTTATCGCCAGCCTGCGCTAATGCGTAGGCAAAAAAGGACCAGTCGGGCAACGGGTGCCGGCTTGTTGCGTTTTACGGCAGAGTTGGCTGTTTTGTCATGGAGTGACCAGAAACCATACCTCTCCTATGCCATGACCGAAAGTGTCGCCCGGATACTTGTCATTCTTGAAATAATAAAGGGGCTTGCCTTTATATGCCGTTTGCGGTCTTCCGTCAGTCCTTGTTATACTTGTGAAATCGCTTGATTCGCAGCCTTCAATCAGCGCAGCAGGGTCAACAGAAAAAGGCGGCCAGTTGATCGCGCATCCTTCAATACAGTTACTTATGTTATTTTCATCCCGTGAGAAAGAGTAAAGCGACATACCTTTACCGTCTGCCAGAAACTTTCCAAGCCCTTCTTTTTCCATGATTTTGACACCCACCATTTCATCGGCCCTTGCCTGGATTTGGCCGGACAGTAGAATGGTTCCGGTAAAGAGGAAGAAAACAGATAGAACCCAAAATTTCGAAAATATATTTTTCATACAGCATATCTCCAGGAATTTTTTGTCAGGCCGCTATTAAGATCTGCGCAAAAATATAAATATATATCCGTGATTTTGTCAATGAGCGGCCTTGCGTCTTATGAATATAAAACAGTCAGAGTTTTAAATAACAACAATGCATGACATTACACCTTGACCCGACAACAGATTAAGGTATTATTTCTGCCGTTTCGGCAAAAATGGATACATGCGAAGTGGAATAATTGCCGTGCAATGGTTTAGCAGGATTTATATAAATCTTCACCTCTCAGATGTGGAATGTTTACGAAGGAGATTGGAATGGCACCAGACATCAATGAAGAACTCGGGACTACAGACGTTAAATGGAATCTTGCTGATCTTTACAGCGGTTACTCCGACCCGCAGATTAAAAGGGATATTGCCTTTTGTGAAAATGAAGCCGCTGCTATTAACAGGAAATATGCCGACAAGGTGGAAACGCTTGCTGCGGAGGAATTACATGCATTGGTTGCCAGACTTGAAAAACTTGAAACGTTGCTGGGCAGGCTTTTTACCTTTGCTTTTCTTAATTTCGCAACGGATACCCATGACCAGCAGGTTGGTGCTTTTTTGCAGCGCATGCGTGAAATCGGCAGCAGCATTGGCAAGAATACCGTTTTTTTTGAACTGGAATGGAACAAGATTCCTGGAGATAAGGCAGAAAAGGCCCTGCAGTTTGACGTGATGTTTCATTATCGCCATTACCTGGAGAATATGCGCAAGTATGCCGCGCACCAGCTGTCACAGATTGAAGAGAAATTGCTCCTTGAATGGGCTCCGGTTGGCCGTGGAAGCTGGACCACCCTGTTTGAGAAAATAATGGGGCACATGAAATTCGGGGAAAAAAAGCGCACAGAAGAGGAAGTACTTGCAGACCTGTATAAAGCCGACCGTGAGGCGCGAAAACAGGCAGCCAGTGATCTGACCGAAGGCTTGAAAAGTCAGCAGCACATTCTCATCCATGTCTTCAATACGCTGCTTGCTGATAAGATGATAACAGATCGTCTGCGAAAATATCCGGGTTGGATCAGTTCCATGAATCTTGGCAATGAACTTGAAGAAAAAACAGTCCAGGTTCTGATCACTGCAGTTACAGCACGTTACGATATCCCGCAGCGATACTACCAGATCAAGCAGAGAATGCTCGAAATCGATGAACTGCTTGATTATGACCGCTATGCACCGGTCCCCTCTTTGCCTGACAAGATGATCACCTGGTCCGAAGGCAAAACAATGGTGCTTGATGCCTTTGCGAATTTTTCACCCAGTATGGCTGAAATAGCCGCCTATTTTTTTGACAGAAAATGGATTCATGCTCCGGTGCAGGATGGGAAAAGGGGGGGCGCCTTTGCCCATCCCTGTGTGCCGGAGGTGCATCCCTATGTTCTGGTAAACTATACCGGTAATCTGCGCGATGTTTCCACTGTGGCCCATGAACTGGGGCATGGAGTGCACCAGTACCTGGCTGCCGAACAAGGGTATTACAACAGCAACACGACACTTGTGCTGTCAGAGACCGCCTCTGTATTTGCCGAACTCCTGGTGTTCAACTCCCAGCTCGAACTGCTTGAAAAGGAGGAGGAACGCAAGGCCTTCATCTGCCAGAAACTGGAGTCCATATTTGCCACGGTATTCCGGCAGATATCAATGAACCGTTTTGAAGACAAGGTGCACAATGCCAGAAGGGAACAGGGCGAACTCAAAACCGAACAGGTCACGGATATGTGGTTGAAAACGCAGCATGAGATGTTTGGTGATTCGGTCACATTGACTGAAAACTACGGCATCTGGTGGTCGTATATCCCGCATTTTCTGCACACACCTGGCTATGTTTACTCCTATGCCTTTGGTGAACTTCTGGTATTGGCCCTCTATGGACTTTACAAAAAGGAAGGTGCGGCTTTTGTGCCCAAATACCTGGAACTACTCACCGCCGGTGGCAGCCATACTCCTTACAAACTCCTGGAGCCTTTTGGAGTTGTGAATAGTGAAGTCATTATAAATTTTTAAAAGACTTACTTAACAATGATTCATGACTGATTGGTTCACATGTGCACTGGATATCTGAACAATCCAGGAATAATTCATGAGTCCAAATGTCAGACATAATGTCTGACAGGCAGCGAAGAAGGCCTGCCTCCTGTCTACATTGGAATTGTTTTCTCACTAACAGACATATTGTAGAAATTTTGACTATTGAAATTATAAAGGAAGACTTAAGGAAAGAGTGAGCTTCTTTGACGTGTTGAAAATATTACCTTAAAAATAAATCATGACATAAGATAAAATCCTAATGGCCCGTAATAGTCCCCATCGGAAATTTTAAATTCGCAGCCAGCTCTTGTATGCACTACATTCTTGACAACAGCGTCTCTCGTGATACTAGTTCTTGGCCCATTATCAAGGATAAATTCTACGCTCAGGCCATCCCCAATATTGAAAGTGGGTTCATCTAGACTTGAAAATGCCAGGCCTATCACAGAAATATCTAGAATGACAATATTATTCCTGCAGCTCTTTTGTGAATGATTTATATAGGTCCCTCTTAGAAATCTTTTCTTACGAACATGTTTACGGAACTCGAGAAAAACATCGAAAGTTTGTTTGCAAAAACACTCAACTTTAAATTTATGTTTATCACCCCTGTAGGGTTCAGCTGAAATCTTTTTCCACTGGGCGCAATATGGGCAAATTAATACAGCGGTATTGTCTGGCCTGACATATGTTTTTGAGAATTCTGATTCTGGCATAATTTTATCCTAACCAAATCTTAAATATAAGAATAAAAAATATTTTTAACCCTTCGGTCTCCATAGGATTCATAATTTTTCGTTCCTGCTTTTACAATAGGAAGTTTGATTTAAGCGAAGTACATATTGATTGTCAACATATTGACTTTTCACATTATCAAAAAGAGTTTTGATTTCCACCGGGAATCTGGATTACAAATTCTTGAATTGATTTTGTAAAAATACCTTAAATATCTTGAAAACCTCCTTCATGAACAGAAGAGGTCTTTATTGTTAAGCTCAAATATTGATGGAAGATTTTTCTGCAGATTTTTTGGCAAAAGAAAATTTTTCTTGGCAGTCATTCAGGAGTTTTTCATTCTGAAAGATCTCTGCAGTGGGCCCGTCAGCCTCAATTTTTCCTGCATTGATTATAATGGTTCGTTCACAGATATCCAAAACCATATCAAGATCATGGGTGGCAATTATTTTAGAGTGTTGAAAAGATTTCAGCAGCTCTATCAACTGGCGTCTTGCGCGGGGATCGAGACCGGAACTGGGCTCATCCATAACCAGGATATCAGGGCTCATGGAAAGGACCGTTGCGATGGCAACACGGCGTTTCTGGCCTGAAGAGAGCCTGTGTGATGGCCTGTCCTTGAGTTCCAGCACCCCGACAGTTTCCAGAGCCTTCAGAACCCGGCCATGAACTTCATCCATGGGCAGGCCAAGGTTCAAGGGGCCAAAGGCCACATCGTCATAAACTGTTGACATGAACAGCTGGTCATCCGGATCCTGGAAGACCATGCCGACAGTGCGGCGGACTTCCTGCAGGGTTTCTTTTGCCAGGGGAAAATCACCGATGCGGACCTGACCGGAAGTGGGAGTCAGGTAGCCGTTTAAATGGAGGAGAAGAGTTGATTTGCCGGCCCCGTTGGCACCAACGATGGCAACAGATTCGCCATGCCTGATCCTGAATGAAATGCCGTGCAGGGCATGGGTGTCATCAGGATAGCTGAACTCAAGGTTCTTGGCCTCCACGATATGGTGACTCATCAGCCTGCCTCCAGGATGAGTTTGCCCACAATGGCAGAAATATCGATAAAACGCACAGCCGTGAGGAGCACCGTGCCTCCTGCCAGGTAGAATAACTCAGATGTACCAAAGCTGAAATTCCTGGCAACTTTTATTTCACCTGTAAAAGCCCGGGACAGCATGGCCATGTGGATACGTTGGGCCCTGTCCAGGGTTCGGAGCAGCAGGTTGCCCAGCAGTTGCTTGAATATTTCATAGCGCAGTTTTTTCCTGGAAAAAGAACGAAGAGTATATGCCCGGATGGTGCGGATTGATTCCTCAATGAGAACGAACAGATAGCGGTAAAGCATAAGGAGCTGGACAGTAAAAATTTTCGGTGTTCCCATTTTTTCCAGGGCCATGCAGATTGCAGGAAAACCTGTGGTAGCGATTAGAATCAAAGCTGCTCCAAGGGTCAGGGTAAAGCGCAAAAGTATCGAAATGAAGGAAAGCCAGCCGCCGGAGACCTGTAATGAGCCGAAATGAAAAATGATCTCTTTATCCAGAAGGGGATTAAAGATCCCGATAAAAAGAACAAAAGGGGATACGAGTGCAATCTTCCGCAGCAGGAAGCCGAAGGGCAGATCGGCTAAACCGATAAGAAGTGCAGGAAAGAAAAAAAATGGCAGAAGTCTTGTTATTTCATACTTGCTGAACGAGATTACATAGATAATAAACAAAAAGGTCGTCACCACTTTGACCCGTGGATCCAACCTGTGGATGAAGGTGTTCTTGTCCGCCAGCAGGTCCAGGCGACCAAGATCATAATAAACTGTTTCAATGCGGGACATGGAAAAGAAATTACCTGTTGGTTGAAGGCATCAAACGGATTGTTTTTTCTTTTTGAGAAAGACACCGATAACAACTATGCAGATAAAAACGAGTAATCCTCCTACCAAACCAGAGATACTGGTGCCTGTTTGATTGTGCAAAAGTATGCTCTCATCATGGCCGGGAACAGTTTTGGCCTTGAAGCCATAATCAGGAAGGATAGAGGTTTTTTCCTGGAAGTTTTCAAGTTTTTTATAAAATTCCTGCTGGGGAGATTCAAGTTCATGAATGGTGCTTACTTTTGCAATGGCCCATTCCAGTCCGTCAGGATGTTCCGAAGCAAACCAGGCCAAAAAACCGCCGGCAAAAATAAATGCAAGCAGAAATATCAATACAATATTGCGGATCGGTATCGAGGCAAAAGGCTTTTCCAGTTCTGCACTATCAAGAATTTCCGGCCGTGAATTCCAGATAAAAGAGATAATTCCGGCTGTGGCCAGTCCTTCCGCCAATCCAATGGCAAGGTGAATGGGTTGCATCATCAGGAGAAATGAGAAGAAGGGAAGTGCCGTAATACCGGAAAAATAGGTCTGCAGAACAACACCCAATGAACCCAGCTGCAAAGCGATTATGGCAGCAAGTATTGAGCCGACGGCAAGCCGCCTGGAACTAGATTTCTTGTTGACAATGCTTTTATAAATAAACGGGTAGGCGACAAAGCAGGGAAAAAAACCCAGGTTGAAAATATTGCATCCCAAAGCCAGCAATCCTCCGTCTGCAAAAAAAAGGGCCTGGACCGTGAGCACCGAGGCCATGGTAAGAAATGCTCCCTGGGGACCCAGGAGAATGGCAAGAAGGAGACCACCTCCAATATGACCACTTGATCCGGTGCCGGGGATGGCAAAGTTTATCATCTGGGCAGCAAAGACAAAGGCGCCAAGAACTCCCATGAGCGGGATTTTCCTGTTGTCAAGCTGGCTTTGCACCTTGCGTGCACTGTAAAAAATTGTGACTGCAGTTGCAGCCCACATTACACCACCCGTGCCCGGTGAGAGTAATGCATCTGCCATATGCATAGGTTCACCCGTTAGTGCGAAAAAAATAAAATTCGTAACACTTATAGCATATAGAAATTGTTTTTTTATGTCAAGCGCAATTGGCTCTAGTGGATAATCTTGTCGAAAGTTCTCACATTGAGTAAGCTATTTATAAAATATTTTAGCACTCTTGTTAAAATTCTTCGGTTTTTAGAAATTATGAGGTGGAATGTGGCAGAGACAACCCGTTTTGGAATTTCCATAGATGAAAGACTGTTGCTTAAATTTGATGAACTTATAGAGGCTAAGGGGTACAGCAACCGTTCTGAAGCCATACGCGACCTCATCCGGAATGCCCTTGTTGAAGAGGTATGGGGACGTGGAAACGAAGAGACTGTGGGAACGGTATCCCTGGTTTATGACCATCATACCCGGGACCTGTCAGACAAGCTTACAGAGCATCAGCACTCGCATCATAAAGAAATTATTTCCGCCCTGCATGTGCACCTCGATGCACATCACTGTCTTGAAGTGGTAGTGCTAAAAGGCAAGGCCAAGAATATTAAGCGTCTGGCAGAAGAACTAATTGGCACCAAAGGCGTCAAGCACGGACAGTTGATGACCACAACCACAGGCAAAGGACTGCTTTAAAGCAACTTTTAAGAAGGGATTCAGGCATAAGGATAGTTCTAAAATCATCCGGATACGAAGACACATAATAGAATGTTAATGATTCATTAATATAAAGCTATTGCAATGCTGCTGCACGATAAGAAAATAACTGAAGAGTTGTATGATATCATTATTCTGGGTGGAGGTGTTGCCGGGTTGGCAGCCGCCATAACTGGCGGTCAACTAGGCTTTCGGGTCCTTATCTTAGAAAAAGATGTATTCGGCGGCTCTGTTGCTGTTCTGGAGTCAGTGTCAAACTATCCTGGAATTGACAAGATCGGCGGCTGGGAATTTACCCAGACCATGGCAAAACAGGCAAACGATGTCGGTGTCAGGTTAATTGATTCAGTTGAAGTAATTGACATTGTGGAATCAGCAGAGAAAGTATTTGAGCTTAAAAGCAGCGTTGGAAATCTATTCCGTGCACGGTCTGTGATTATAACCACCGGCGGTCAGCCGCGGCTGCTGGGATTGGAAAATGAAGCAAGCTTAGCACAGAGGGGTATTCATACCTGTGCTCAATGTGCCGGACCCCGTTATAAGGGTAAAAATGTTGCCATTGCCGGCAACGGCTCCTGGGCAGTGGAAGCTGCTCTTTATCTTTTAGGTTTGGGATGCAGGATTACCTTTATTACAGGTGATGCAGAAATGGCCGGCAATGTTTTTCTTATCGCCAAACTCCTCAGCCATGAACGGTTTTGTTTCATGGGCGGATATCATATTACGAAACTGCACGGCAGGGAATTTCTGGAAGAAATTGATCTGGTCGATTTACAGACCGATGAAATAAAGCGCTTAAAAGTTGCAGCAGTTTTTGTCTATCGTGGGATAGTCCCGAACATAAAAATTGCAGCTGCCAAACAAAATCCCAAGGGTTTCCTTTTAGTGGATGAAAATTACATGACATCTCTTCCGGGCGTATTTGCAACAGGCCGGGTTGTTTATGCTGATCTGCCAATTCAGGTTTTAGTGGGTGACGGCAGTAAGACAGCGCTTTCCGTTGCCGCCTGGCTGGGGGCAGATGCGGGATAATGGTTTTAATAGAGCTGGGATTGCACCGGTAGTGCATTTTCCGGGTTCCGGCTTTCTCCTGCAGAGGTAACCCGCACAGCGCTTGCCCCGGGTAATGGACATTTCGCTTCACAAATACCGCAGCCGATGCAGCGTTCATCGACAAGATAGGGCTGCATGACCCATACCGTTTCCCCCTTGCTGTTCAGCACCTGGGCTTCACGGAATTGGATAGCCTTATCAGGCGTCGGGCAGTGTTCTTCACAGACGATACAGGGGATACCTTTGGCATAGGGCAGGCAGCGGTTCTTGTCAAAAAAAACATTGCCGATTTTTGTTACATGCTTCTGGGCCAGAGTAAGTTCTGCAAGTGCCCCGGTCGGACAAACCTGGCCGCACAGGGTGCAATTGTATTCACAATAACCGGTTCTGGCGCTCAGCCGTGGTGAAAACAGACCTTCAATCCCAGCGTCCAAAAAGCTTGGCTGTAAGCCATTGCCGATGCAGACCTTCATACACTCACCACAGCGGACACAGCGGCTGAGAAATTCAGTTTCCGGCAGGGCACCCGGAGGCCTGATCAGGAAAGGATCGGGCCGTTTCGCCATGGTTCTGGTGCCAAGAAAGAAGGGCAGGGCAGTGCCAAGCATCAGGCTGCCGAGAAAAGTTCTCCGGCTGAGCATGAAGGCCGGTTTCCTGACCTCTTTTTGCTGAAAGCCAAAGGATATTTTATTGCCGGGGCACATAACAATACAGTCCATGCACAGGTTGCAGTCCAACGGTGAAATGTGCCGTTCTTCATCAATTGCCCCCATGCGGCAGACATTCATGCAGTTCCTGCACTTGCCGCACTTTGTGCCCCCCTTGCCGCGCATCAGGGAGAAACGTGCAACAATTGCATAAAAGGCCCCAACCGGACAGGTGCTGCGGCAGAAAAAACGTCTTTCCAGGCGTTCCAGGGCAAAGATCGTCAAAAGAATAAAAAAAGACACCAGGGCAAGATCATGATGGTTTTGCTGGAAGGGTAGGATGGTTTCCTTAAGAGACGCATATAACGGTTCGGTCACCATGTTGACCCATGCCGGCATCTCCTGATAAGTAAAGGTGAAGAAAGATGTGGTCAGAACATTCAGGGCAGGATATACAGAAAGAGCCAGACCGCGGACCAGGATGGAAAAAGGATCGAAATATCCTGCTGCGGGCAATCCGAAGAATGCTCCAATAAGTAAAAAAAGAAGCAGATAAAATTTGAAAGAACGAAACCGGTTTGTGTTTCCTGCTCGTACTTGCGGTATGAAGCGATGAACGCCATCCAGCAGCGAACCCATGGGACAGATCCAGCCGCAGAAGAAACGTCCGAAAATAACAGAGAGTCCAATAAAAATAAGAGATGGCCACATGAGTACTACCAGGGCTTTTGAGCCCAGTGAAACCGCAGCAGCAAGAAAAGGGTCTACGCGGAAAAGGATGTTTACCGCATAGGGGAGTTCATTGGAGCCGGAATAGTCCGTTTTTATAAAGAGAAAAAGGAACAGGACAAAGCACAAGATTTGACTTAGCCGGCGCCAATATCTCAATTGCATACCTTTAGTCTTCATGAAATATCAGGCCTGGATGATTTGCATATTAGCAAGATGCATTTCACCCAATCCCATTTTATAGGCAGCCACAGTTGAAGGGATCTCATCAGGCTGCATGTCAAAAAGCGTTGTGGCAAAGGCGTCACATGCAACGGGATCAGCAGATGCCACTAAAGTATCTATTATCCTTACATCATCCAGGTCGCCTCCCTGCGGACCATTGCGCAAAAGGATACGGGTGGCATCGATAAGGGTAAGCTTTGGCCTGATCACGGTAGCAAGATCAGCAAGTTTCTGGCCGAGATTGTGATGCATATTGCCACGGTTGCCACCCAATACACCCATACTGTTTTTCAGTCCCAGGGTAAGTTTGCTCAAACTATGGTGTTTGGCAACAGGCACGTTGATATAGGTGTCAGCCTCCAGGGCGTCCTTGTAAATTTCAAGACGGTTCACAGCCTTGCCCCGCTCTATATTAACGGGTATAAATTTGCGTGTATCAGGATGATAGTAGGCAAGCCTCTTGTCTTTTATTGACTCCATGGCCTCTTGTATACCGCTGTTTACATAGCAGCGTCTTTGCTCATTGCAGGTGCGGTCGAAGACCATGATTTTTTGGGCACCAGCCTCAAGAGAATGCTCAACTATTGCCTTTACCACAAGTGGATGGGTATTGGCAGCCTGGTCCGGGTTGCGGTCCCAGGCCATATTGGGCTTGATAACCACATGTTCACCGGTTTTAACAAACTTGCCAATGCCGCCCAACGGTTCTAGTACCCTGCCGACAAGTTCATAATAGTTCTTGCCCCTGGCATGAGATACAACGGGCGGTTCTTTTTCTGCGGCCAGAAGTCCGGACCCGATCCGAAAACTTGGAATTGAGGTTGAGATGCCCGCAGACCAGAGCAGAACCTGCTTCATAAAGTCTCTTCGATCCATATGCAGTCTCCTATAGAAGATGGGTTAGGTTTCTCATATAATAATGCAATAATCTCGAATATGAAAACCGTATCAGATTTTTTCCCATATTTTCAGGGCCTGTTTGTATACAGTAGAGCGTGCAATTCTGTGTTCTGTGCTGATGCTTCGTACTGCATCACGCAAGCTTTTCCCTCCTGACTTTTTAAACAACCTGAGGAGCTCTTTGATATCGGTGTCCGAGATTTCGGGTTCAGATGCTGCTCCTGCAATAATAAAAACGGACTCCCCTTTAATTTTTTTGTCCTTACAAAGACTGAGTATAATGCTGAGGGCATCCCGGGTAAATTCCTCGTGCATTTTCGTCAATTCCCGACACCAGAAAACGTCTCGGTCGCCAAGCATGGTGAAACAGTCCTGGAGAAATGATTTTAGTCGGTGTGGTGCTTCAAAGAATATCAGGTTCCTTTTTTCCAGACGAAGCGACAGCAAAAGATTTTGGCGCTGATTTTTACGAGTTGGTGCAAAACCGAGAAAAACAAAGGAACTGTCAGATATGCCTGCCACTGAAATTGCAGCAGTAAGAGAAGAAGGACCCGGAATAGGGATGATTTCAATGTTTGCAGCTACCGCCTTCCTTACCAGAATGGAACCAGGGTCTGAAATGCCGGGAGTACCGGCATCTGAGACAAGAGCTATATCCTGGCCTTCCTGCAGCTTGTTGATGATTACTGCAGACCGTTCCTGTTCTTTTTCCTTGTAATAACTTATTGTCGGGGTTGAAATGCCGAAATGCGTGAGCAGTTTTCTTGTGTGCCGTGTATCTTCGGCCGCAATAAGGTCAACTTCCTTGAGAACCCGCAAGGCTCTGAGGGTTATGTCCTCCAGGTTGCCGATAGGAGTGGCGACTACATACAGTGTTCCAGTGCCTCGCGCTCCACTAGGTGAAATTTCTGAAGTTTTTGTTCTTGTTTTGGACATTATGCCGCCTGGGTCAAAAAGAAGTATTTGATCATTTGTCTATCTACCTTTTTATTGACTTTTCGTAAAGAGCGTCTAATATATGAGTATATGCTCATATACGAAAATGAGGAGAAAATGAAAAAGGGAAAAGATATATGCGATTGCCGTGTGATTCATGATGATAAGGTGAACAAGGCGCGCCAGAAGGCCCTTGACGACCTGACCACTGAAGATCTTTGCCAAACCTTCAAGGCCCTTGGGGATATCAGCCGGATTAAAATTTTGTGGGCGCTGGAGTACCAGGAAATGTGCGTCTGTGATCTTGCGGCATTCCTCGGTATATCTGAATCAGCAGTGAGCCACCAGTTACGGTTACTTCGCACCCTCCGTTTGGTGAAGAACAGGCGTGCAGGAACAATTCTCTACTACCGGTTGGCAGATGATCATGTATCACAGCTTGTCCGGATCGCACTGGAGCACATTGAGGAGCCTGGAGTAAGCAAGAATAATTCCAATAGGAAACTTTTTAATAAGTAGACAATTATGGATATAATCATCTCGGTTCTGCAGGAATCCTGGCATCTTCTGATTGAGGCCTCTGTGTACATACTTTTCGGTATGCTGATAGGCGGTCTTCTCAAGGTTTTCTTAAGTCCCTCTTTTGTTGCTGATCATCTTGGCAAAGGGAAATTCAGCTCAGTAATCAAGGCTGCTCTGTTCGGTATCCCCATACCACTGTGTTCCTGTGGTGTTTTGCCTGCCGCCGCTTCTTTAAAAAGGCAGGGGGCCAATAACGGAGCCACCACTGCTTTTCTCATCTCAACTCCTGAGTCAGGAGTTGACTCCATGGCCATAACCTACGCGCTCCTGGACCCGATAATGACGGTGGCCCGCCCTGTTGCTGCCTTTTTAACCGCAGTTGCAGCAGGCATCAGTGAGAATTTGCTGCAGACCCAGAAGGAAGAGGACTGGAAAAAGGTTATCGACCGCAGCTGCCCCATTGATAGTTGTTGCGACGGCAATGAATGCCCCCCGGACATACATGCCCGGCATCATACTTTTTCTGAGAAATTATGGTCCGGTCTGAAATTTGCTGTTGATGATCTCTGGGGTGATCTTGCCGGATGGTTTTTTGCCGGTCTGCTTCTGGCTGGAATTATTGCGGCAATTATTCCACCGGAATTCATGACCCGGTACCTGGGTGGCGGGCTGCATTCCATGCTGATCATGCTGCTGGTGGGAATTCCCATGTATATCTGTGCCACGGCTTCCACCCCTGTAGCCGCAGCGATGATCCTCAAAGGAGTCAGTCCAGGAGCGGCCCTGGTTTTTCTTCTAGTCGGGCCCGCAACCAATGTTACTTCGCTTTCCGTTCTCTTTGGTTTGCTGGGTCGCAGAGCAACTGCAATCTACCTGGTAATGCTGTCATTGTTTGCAGTGCTTTCCGGCCTTGTTCTCGATACCATCTACAGCGGGCTTGGAATTTCGGCCAGTGCCATGGCAGGGCAGGCAGGGGAGATTATTCCCTACTGGATGCAGATTACCGGCGCTTTCATAGTTGTCCTGCTTTCACTCAAGCCGTTGTATTTCACTATAAAAAGATTCATTTTTCCTGCAGGAAAGAATATGCAGAAGCCGGCTCAAGATGGGACATCAGCAAAAGATGGCCCTGCCGGGAATAACAAAACGGAATGTACTGCGCCGTCATGAAGCTGTAGCTGAGGGGCCGGTCTGGTTCCGGATGAGTAAAATCATTTTACGGTATTTAAAGTAAAATACTACATGCACAGTCTATATTGAGAATTCCCATGGAGCAAAAGAGAAGCTTGCCCGGTGCGCTAGCTGGCACGGCGAAGAATTGCTGTGTAAACATTTCCAGTCTAGTGACAGTGATGATGTGCACGTGCTTTTTTTGCAAGCCCGACGGTTTTCGTAAATTGCAATAATACCTAATCAGCTTGGGCAAGAAAAAGTAATATCATGCCTAACAAAAAGATTCCTTTATGCATGTGGTATCATTGACTGCAAGAGAAGAAAATGCTTTTGTTGGTATCATGAATGCCTGTTCATTATCTATTGAATTTTTCTTGCTGTTGTGGTGCAGGAGAATTTGTGATGAACAGGCAAATTACTCTCAAGTTTCCGTTATTAGCCTCCAAGGTGCGGTAATTGCTTTGGAGGCTTTTTGTTTATGAGGGAATTACCGAAGGTAAAAGGTGAACTGACTCGGACATCTCCTTGAAAGCCAGGGTTCAGTTATTGGCCCCTGCCGAGTAAACTGCTCTATAATTTAATCCGTGGCTAAAAAACCGGCCACAACAAGGAGGATGAGTATGAAGTTTCTCAAATCAATTCTTGTGGTCTTTCTGGTCATGGTGCCAATTTCTGCATTTGGCGAAAAAGCGAAGACCATTGAGGAACTTGCAGCAATGTATGATTCCAGCCGCTGCAAGGAATGCCATGCAGAAATTTATGCCCGCTGGGAAAATTCACATCATGCCCGCTCATTGATGGGGGTGCAGGACGGCCTGATGATGACTCCCCTGGCAATAAAAGACTTGACCCCATTTTCCCCCGCAGATCCAGCCCAGGCTACTTTGGCCACATTCCCCTGTTTCAAGTGTCATCTTCCCCAGGCCCTAGTTGCTGCTGACGATGCTTTTGCAGCGGATTATGCCAAGGCGCTTGTCGCTCAGGACAAGGCACGGGTCAGCAAACTGCGCATTACGTGTATAGTCTGCCATAATACCAAGGCGATCATACACAGGCTCTCCGAGGGACAGCCTGAAGCAGACGTCCTTTACGGCTCAAAAGATATTGCCACCCATGACGATGAATTCTTCAAGAAGATCAAGAAGGGTTCCATCATGGATCATGCCATCATGTGCGGCCAGTGTCACGGCCTGGGACCGAACCTGGAATTTGAGAATCCTGTCCAGTGCGCCACGCTCTATGGAAGTTATGAACATAACTACATTTCCAAGGGCGGAACACAGCAGTGCCAGGAATGCCACATGAAAAAGGTTGACGGCTTTGCCGATCATCTGATTGGACCGAACTGGAATGACCTTGAAGGAACCAAGAAAATCCTGCAGGACACCATCGCCATGGATGTCCAGACCGTAGGCTTTGAATGGCTCCTCAAATCAAAGGACTTGAAGCCGCTGGTTGTGGTAAACACCAAGATCAACCAGAATGCCGGCCACCGTATCCCGGACGGCTGACCTTCCCATAACCGAGTGGTCCTGGAAGTGACCGCAAAGACAGCAGAAGGGAAGGAAGTTTACAATACTGAAAGACATTACCATACCCAGGCAACAGACTGCAGAACCAACAAGATGCTATACGGTGCCCAGGTTAAAACCCAGTATATCAGAGACACCGCCCTGCAGCCCTATGAAACCAAGGCGGAGAGCTTTGAGATCTTCCTGCCGGAAGGGGTGCGGACCGTGGATCTTACCGTGTCGCTCAGGTACGAGATCAACAAGCCTGACAATTTTATAGAGATATACAAGGTGGAGAGAAAGGTATCACTCGATCGTTGATAAGCATAGGCTTGGCTGTAAGAAAAGGTGGTGTGCAACAAGGCACCACCTTTTTTTTGGGGGGAGGGCAGTTGTGAGAATTATGCCGCTTTGGGGAAGTCTTCAGGCTGATGCCAGATTTCTGGTGTTAATGGAAGCAACCCCCAGGCGGTTCTGGCTTTGTCGCATCGTTCATTGTGGATGCCGTACTCCCAGGAGGCAGGGAAATCTCGGCAGACGGAAGCTCGCTGCGCATAAATGCTGCAGTGTACCTTTTTGCCGATAAATCCCATGAGGGCAAGACATCTTGGTTTTGGGCCGTTGCTGCCTTTCATAACCAATCTGAAGTCATTGAGTTTGTCAGTCATTTCAATCGGTACCCCCTCTGGTTGCACCAGATTCGATTCAGCCCAATAAAAGGAGGCCCGGTAATAAGCACAGCAGGCACCGCAAGCAAGACAGGGATTGATAATCATATGTTTTATAATTCCAGAAGGTTATGGAGTACATGCTCCAGATTCTCATAAATCGCGGGATTATATATCTGGTAAAGATTTTGTCAATTAATTCCTGTAAAAATTAATTAGGGTAATTGTCTCTTTATCAGTATGCAGGGAACAGGAGGCAGAAAGAGATAAATTATAAAAAGATTTTTTTAAAATTTTTCGGACTGACAGTTAAACCGGCAGGTAAAAGAAAAATCCCCCGCATCTTTCGATGCAGGGGATTTTATAGAAAAGGATTCGGCGGCGACCTACTCTCCCACCCAGTCGCCCAGGCAGTACCA
>WOR8_10001331_pt1 | contig 30867 bp, 15 predicted proteins | sample DeeMarSeWOR38_10_FD_19890 | JGI IMG/M metagenome (IMG submission 19890) | reverse complement strand
GCAATTACAAGGTTATGAAAACCAGTTTTAAGGTACGTACCCAGGTCAACAGCAATGGAATTTGCCGATTCATTATAAAGTGTCTGCTGGATATATTTAACCGTCAGTCCCACACTAAAGCGGTCAGTGAGCGCACGTGCGTATGTTAAAGCTATTGCAACATCGCTTACATCGTAATAGATACCCGTACCATCCGGCTGTTCAACTGTTGTAACTTCCTGTTCTCCGGTATTCAATGCAATTGCACTTATACCTATTACGTCGCTTGTACTTAGAGGGAAAATCAAGCCGGCATAATCGTGAGATATATCTGCAAACCATTGCGAATGGCTCACTCCGACAGAAATTGTTTTCAAATTTGTAATACCGGCGGGATTCCAGTAAAGGGTGCTAACATCGTTTGCAACTGCCGCGAAAGTTTCACCCATTCCAACTGCTCTAGCACCTACTCCGATTTTAAGAAACTGTGCAACTGCGGTTCCGACTTTTGAAAAACCACCAGCAAAGCATGTTACAGGTAATGAAATAATCAGAATAAATGTAAATATTTTTTTCATTTTCTCTTCTCTAATTATTCCGGAGAGTTTATTTAATAACTAAAAATTTTCCTACTTTTTTCTGACCATTTGGTATTGAAACAACATACACGTACAAACCATATGCTATATACTGATCGTTAAAAGTCCGCATATCCCAGAATTCAAAACCACGGCCATCGTTATGGTAGATATCATCAACATGATCCCCCGCAACAGTAAAGATTGATATCATACACTCATTCGGCAGATTATTGAACATTAATTTTTTCCCGAATTGATCTGTTTCCCAAACATTGGAAACAATGTAAGGATCCGGTACAACACGGATCTTATCCAGATTTATTTCATTTGAAGTATATGTTATTTTATTTGTACTGAACTTATATGTAATTTCCTTTCTGAATGGTTTGTAGGTTAAGATCGTGAACTCATCACCATGCAATGGTGGAACAGCATTTATAAAAACTGTGTCCCCGTTCGCATTAACATAAGTATCGGGCTGGTGATTTGTTTGCAGCAAGAGTCCGGTAAAAGTTGTATCCCCTGTTTCCGGATTAATATCATATTTTTCAAAATTAAGTATATCAATGTATCTCTCGTAAAAGCCAGGGCTACCTTTTGTATAAGCTGATCCTCCGGGGATAAGATCCCATCCGATCTGGCTGTAATAAAACTTCCGGTATTCTTCCCAGGGAGCAGTAATAGCAAACTCTATCAGCCAGGTGTTTTCACTAACGTCAATCGGGTCTTCCGGATCGGTAACAACCTCAACTTTTAATGGGAGATGAAATATTGAATCAGGATATGAAATCCCGGTAAAAAAATCATACAAAGGGGCAGAAAGACCACCTGACTGTATTGTATTGATTGTTACCCGGTAATCGTCAACAGTATAAACCTCCTCCTGTACCGTGGCCGGATCCCCAATCCATCTCTCAACCGGTTTTGTGTTCCAATAAAAGGTAGATGTATCCCCATTTACTTTTGTCCATCCAGCAAACTGGGTTCCGGACGGAGAATTTAAAACAGTCAGTCTAAATCCATCAGTAACCGGAAGATTATCTTCAGATTCGTTCGAGAAAAGATGATGATCAAGCACCAAGGAAGTATCGCCAGTTTCTGTAGAAATTCTGTAGAGATTGAATCCAAGCACATAGTTTGTGTCTAGTCCTACAATCTCAAGAGTAGAATCAACAAATGTAATTAAGTAGTCATCACCAGTAATTGAATCGGGATGTACGATATCAAGCTTTACTATTCCCTGGCAAATCCCTCCAATTGGAGGTATTGATCCATTGGGATTCGACACGGGATCATATGTTGCATCATTATAATTCTGTGGTAGGACACCCGGAACCACTGAGACCGTATGACTTTCCATTATCGAATGCCCTAGCGGTGACTGATAAGATTGCTCTAAGCTATCTGGATTTTGATTTCCTTTATCGTAAGAAGTTACACAGTACCAATATTCTATTCCATTGATGACATTATTGTCAATATAGCTGTGTTTTAATCCTGAATCATCGCCTAAAGACTGATTAAATGCAGGATCGGTTCCTTTTATTCCATCAATTAGATCGAAAATTTTTATGGGTCTGTATCCAATAACGTTACCGTATGAATCGGTAATTGGTGTTCCCCATGTCTTTCCAAGGTCATCGCTTCGATAAACTTTATAGCCTTCAAAATCCTGCTTTCCTGTCAAATTATCTCTTGAACTTTCTGCTTCAGAATCCCACACAATCTTTACCTGTTTGTCATTTGCATATGCCTGAACTACAGGCGTTTTCGGTGGTCCGGAGCCCTGATACCCCCGCTTGTACATCAATTGTGTTGTCCTCATATTTTTCATAAGATCGGATGTATCGGGCTGGAAAGGAATATTTCCTGAGCTCCCCATTACAACAGCAACAGAGGAAACAACAGTTTCGTTGGGAGCTAAAGTAAGAGGTCCGGTCATAATAAAATAATTAATAGGTGCACCTTCGGGAAAATACTGTGCAAGACTGTCGGGATTAGTGGTATCAATTCTTCTATTGGCACCATGAAAATAGTACTGTTTATTGATTAGGTTTGGATCATTTGGATCACTACTGATTATTGGCCAAATTTGCTCATCTATTGAAGGAGCCACATCCCTGCTGAAATAATGAAAATCTGTAACACCACTGTCTTTAGGAGTTGCAAGAATATTCAGACCAACAATACCCATATCAGTCGGATCATTTGCCCATGCACCGTCTTTTGTGTTATTAATATCCCAGACATAAATAAAATCACCCTTATTGTGCTCATCATCAGGATTGCTATCAATCATATTGATATAATCCTTTTCATCGTAATCAGGTCTGAATATCCCATAGTAACCAACATAAACGCTATCTAACTGCCTTCCGCTCTTATTATGAATTGTAAATTCCCATATCAGCATATCCTCGGCGTAAGGTCTTCCGTAGGTGTATGCGGTTTGTTCAACTTCAATTCCCAGCGGTCCCAACGGACTCGGATTATCTTCATCGTTGAAGACGCAATAGATATCCCTATCGGAAACAAATTCACCCTCAACCTCTTCACCAAAATTTGGAGAAGTTTCATCAATATTAATTCTAAATTTCCCGGGCCAATGGCGTTCCCCGGGAGTGCCTACCCAGTTTCCGTTATTATCAAAATAACCTTCGGGCCAGGTTTCAGGATTGTCGCTCATCGGCAGAAAAGGTGTTTCATCAGGAGGAGGGGCGGTCACATCACCCGAAAAAATCTGTCCCCGAGAACCGTCCTTTGGTGTCCAGTCATATTTATCAGTAGCTGTTCCAATAAGTGATGTAATGACATTCCGTTTAGAAGCGACAATTAATGCTAATCCGAAACAATAATGTGTCTGATCGTTAGCTGCTGTCGGCCAGTGTATGGCATCATTAAAATACTCATGAAAATTTGAGAGTACCCCGTAATTGCCAAGGTAGTTAGCAACCTGCCCTTTATCCATTATCCCAATACCTCTTTCTTCACTAGATAGAGATTTATTCATAGGCACAAAGTTTTCAAAGTTATTCTCTTTGTGGCAACTTTCACAGGCTGGACTCTGTGCAAAACCGGAATTGGATATCAAAATGAAAAAAAGAAGCAGAATTAAATTTCCTATAAAAAATTTAGACATAAATTTCCTTTTGGTTACAAAATAATTTGAGCTCCCAATTTTATTATTCTAGGAGGTCCTACAAATGTTGGATTATGGTCAGCATCAGGCGATGAGCCTACAAGACCGGATTGACCGGTATCAAATGGCTTGCCTGTTCTTGAATAAACATAAACAACATTTTCAGTATTTAAGAGATTTGTTACTTCTAAAAACAGTGCAAAAGAAAAAAGCCCAAACGGAATAGTTTTTATCGCACGAATGTCCAATGTTGACGTCCATGGTTTTCTACCCGAGTTTATGTCAATACGAACAGTCGGGTCTACATAAGGTGTATATGGAAGCCCGCTATTAATTTTTAGTAAAAGGTTCAAATTAAAATTTGATAAAAGATCAATCCCCAGTATATCCATTCCGCTTTTATCTGGAATGTTAAAATTCAAATTAAATACAATTTTATGTCGTTGATCAAAATCAAGAAAATATTCCTGGTGAGGAATTTCTTCACCTGCAAATGCGTCAAAGTAACCGCCCAATGGCTGCGAATTATTTCCCTTTGCTACCATATAAGTATAATCGATAGATCCTGAAAAATAATTGCTGTAACGTTTCCTCAAGGTAAGATCAATACCTTTTACACTTGCGTAATCAGAATTATAAAAAACCACATAATCCTGGGAGAGATAACTTACCTGAAGAGTTGACAGCAGATCGGTTATGTCTTTATACCAAGCAGTCACATCAAGCGCCCAGCTTTCACTTAACTTGTATTTAACTCCTGCTTCGTACGAAACCGTTTTTTGTGCTTTTACATCCGGATTACCTATTAAAGGTAAAGAAGTGCTGATATCTTTTCTAATATTATAATAAAGAGCATTATAATCGGGATTCTGGAAAAAATGTCCATAAGCAAAATGAAGAACAGCATCTTCTGTTATCGGATGCGCTAAACCGATGCGCGGGCTAAGCTGTGTTTTGGGATTTACAGGGACTTCCTCAGCAAGAATCCAATTATTATTCTCATCAAAGTATCCAAACCGACGAATGTCCGGCCACATCTTTGCCTTTGGATCCGCATAATCGAAACGCAACCCTGCGTTAACAATCAAGTAGTTGTATTCAATTTTATCCTGGATATACGCTGCAAGTTCAAAAGGATTTTTTGTGTATACATCCTTGAATTGTGCACCTGATGGCCAGGGTTCCGATTCTTCATAAACACTTAAATCATGACTGACTAATTCTATACCACTTTTGAATTGATGATTAATATTTGCCTGAAAGGTTGCATCTACTTTGGCTCTGTATGTAGTTGTTGTATTATCGGCATATTCGGAATCATCACCGGAAACGTAAAAATAAACTGTTTCTCCAGTTCTTCCCATTACATATTCATTAGGCAGTTTATCCCCGACCTGGACTACCTGATTATTTTCAAAGCGGGATAAGTTTGCAACATAAAAGAAACTGTTGCTGAGTGTGTGCGTAAATATCAGTCCGAGACGATTGGATTTAATTTCCGTATGTGTTTGATGATCACTAAGATATTTCCACGGATGTCTGTATGCCTGATATTCTCTCCCTGTCATCTGTCCGGATAGAGAAAGTTTAACAGTAGGACTAAATGAATAGGTTAATTTGGCCAGTCCATCTCCTTCAACGTTATAGCCATGTGGAAGATAACTGTCTTCGTTTCTGTAAACTCCCGACAATAAAAAGGTCAGTTTAGAAAAAACAGGTCCGTTCAATGACAAAGTAAACATACCAGGTAAAGGTATAATTTGCTGATCGGACATATTTTTGCTGACATAATTACCTTCATCGACAACACCAGGGAACGGATTGGTTTTTCTGTATGGCGAATTATTAATCATCGGTGATGTATACTCAATCTTGCCATGTAAAGTTGAACCGCCATCTTTCGTTACGAGATTGACAATACTGGACATCGCATCACCATACTCAGCATTGAAAGTACCGCTTATTACTTCCATTTCGTTTATAGCATCTTTATTAAGTGTATTGCTGAAGCTGCCGTATAGAGGATCGTCCACCTTTACACCATCGATTAAATATCCAATCTCCCCTGTTCTTCCACCTCTTACGTGTAACTGCCCTTCAGAGTCTGTCGTGAATCCTGCTTTAGTCGTTAGGATATCGTAAATACTGTTAACCGGCATGCTGAGTATTTCATCCGAACTTATAATTGCCTGCTTTGAAGTAAGGTCTTTCTGGATTAATGGACGATTAGCAGTAACAATAATTTCCTCCTCAATGTTGAGCACCTGCACTTCCATATTAAATTCCAATGAGGTTGTCAGGTCAATTAAAATCCGGACATTTTCTATTCTGTAGGCTTTATAGCCCACCATTGAGGCTCGCACTGTATATATACCGGGAGGGATATTTAAAATGAAAAACTCGCCATTAATATTACTTGCAGCCCCGAGAGTAGTTCCTTCAATTATAATATTACAACCTGGCAAAGGATCATTTGTTTCTGCATCTCTAACAATGCCAGATATTTTACCTGTGGTACCGGCTAGCGTAGAAAGGTTAAAACCAAAAAGAATGATTAGAATCAGTAATTTGAAAATCAAATTATTGTTCATAACAAATTACCTAATTTGTTTTTATTTGAGTAGAACCATCTTTCGTGTTAATATTAACTTAGAAGTGTTTAATTGTAAATAATAAATTCCGCTGCTGCAAGCTTTGCCAAAATTATTTGTACCATCCCAATGAACTCGATATTCACCCGGAGTAAGCTCTTTACTCAATAAATTACGAACTACCTGTCCAAGGTTATTGTAAACCAGGATTTTAACATCTTCAGTAACAGGTAATTCAAATTTGATAGTTGTTTGTGGGTTAAAAGGATTTGGATAATTAGAATACAAAGTTGGACGGTAAGATATCGGCAAGTCTCTTTCATCTTTTATACCGGCAACCTGATCCAGCCAATTCAGCACCCGCTGCATTACGGCTACCCGTTTGGCTGGTCCCTCATCATTTATTCCTTCCCAACCGAAAGCAAAATATACTAATCTGTAAATCCCGGAATAATAAAGTGCTGCCTGATTGGTTAGGTTCCCTGTTTCATACAAAATAGCAGGTTGAGCCGGAGAAATAGCTGTAACCACATCAGGGCTATTCTGATTATTAGCTCCTCCGGAACCAGATATAATAAAAATCTCACCTTCGCCAATGGGATCACCTATTAATCCTTGTAATGAATAATCATTTGAGCTGTTTTGAATGTAGCTCGCGTGTAAATAATTTTCAAAAAAGGATAGTCCGTTTTGTTGTTCTACCAGATCATAAGCAATGTTTTGACCGGTTAAAAATAGTTTTCCACCATTATTAAGATAATTTTCAATAAAAGATTGTTCAACGGTCGTTAAAACATTCTGTTCTGCTTCGCCGGTATACCAGATAATAGTAGAATAATTACTTTCAGTAATTTCAGGAGTGCCTTGCGTCTGAACATCCCAAATATCATAAGATTTTTGCAAACTATCCAACGCAAAAGTAAAATAACCAATTTTTGATGAATTGATTGGTTCATCATCGTTTACAATCAGTATATCTCTTTGCCCAATGGGTAATTCCAAAATTTTTTGATATTGATATCCACCATCTGCGGTAATATTAATTTTGATTGAGGCAAACTCAATACTGGTATCTGCTCCTACTGTTAGTATAAAAGGATCATTTTCATTACCAGAAATACTTCCAAATGGCATATTTCCAAATGCAGATGTACTATCAGTAATTGTTAAAATTGAATTTAAACTTGTAACTGTGGCAATGACATTGGTCGAAGCATCATAAGTGTTTTTGAGTGTTAGTACTAATCCCGCAGTTTCGTTATAATCCAAACGACCATTGTTATTTCCTGATGCTGAATCAAGGATATTGAATGAGTATAAACGAATGGCTTTATCCAACGTTTTATATGCATTTACACGTCCAGCCCCTAACTGTCCTACATACTGGGGGTTTAAACTGTCAATATCGTCACAACTCGTTAACATTCGATCTATAACTTGTATATTAGTATATTGAGGAAACATTGCTGAAGTTAATCCAGCTAATCCCGCAACAATGGGAGTGCTCATGGAAGTTCCGCCTTGATTGCCATACCCCCCCCCAACAGTCGTTGACAATATTGCCACACCGGGTGCACACAAATCAACCCAACTACCATAATTTGAAAAATCGGCTTTATGATCCTGTTCATCAGTAGCAGCTACTGCCACTACATGATTATAATTAGCCGGATATTGAGGAACATTATTATTATCATTACCTGCTGCTGCCACACAAATCACCCCTTGACTATGAGCAAAATCAATCGCAATCTGTTCAGTTTGAGAAAACGTATCTCCTCCATAACTCATACTAATAACTTTAGCACCGTTATTGGCTGCGTAATAAATTCCCTCTATACTGTAATAGATATAACCAAAACCATTACTAGCAGTCATGCCGGCCCGAATACACATGATACGGCAATCACCACCCACCGATGCGATACCCAAACTATTATCCGTTACCGCAGAAGCATCTCCGGCACAGTGAGTTCCGTGCCCACCAAAATCCATTGGATCGTTATCGGCTAAGGAATCATCCTCTCCTATCCAACCCAGTCCCGGCAAGTTGACAAAATCCCACCCTATTACGTCATCAATAAAGCCATTATTATCGTTATCAATACTATCAATATCAGCAGGAGATAAAAATCCATCTCCATCCAAATCTTCAGTACTATTAAACCAAATGTCTGCTCTTAAATCCTCATGAAGATAGTTAACGCCTCCATCAATAATGGCAATTGCCAAGCTGCTGTCACCAGCGTGGATTCCTCTTGCAGAATCAACTTTTAAAAGTTGAAGATGATACTGACTATACCACAGTGGATCATTAGGTATTTCAAACATTCGCCTTATCGAAATTCGCTCAGCATAGACCACATTTGAATTTGTATATAGCCCTTGAAGCGTTTCATCAAGATTTTCTCCATTGCTTACTTTTATACGGTAAATCCGCTCCATTCCGGATAATCGGTTGTCCAATTCCGGTTTTGGAAAAACAGAGTGAATTTCTATTATGGGTGTTGCAGAAAAAAGTGCAATTACAGAGGGATCTAATTGAAATTGACCTTCAGAATCTACATCCAGCTCATTTTTAAACTGGATGTAGATTTCATTAGGAATAAAAAGATTTGTTCCATGTAAAAATCCATTGAAAAGAAGAATTGCTAAAACTAAAATAATATTTTTATTCATAATCAACTGCTCAATCTAATCTGAATAGCGAACGGTTACTTTATCAATACCATTTTATTGGCAGCTTGAAAGCTTCCGGCTTGAATTTTATAATAATATATCCCGGCGGGTGCTTCCTTCCCAAACTCATCAAGTCCATCCCACTGAACCTGATGGGTTCCTGCTGTAAATTCTCTTTTTGTTATACTCCTGACTTCTTGCCCAAGATTGTTATAAATGTTTAATTTAACCAGTTCTGTGACTGGTAAATCGAAGCTGATAGTAGTATTAGGATTAAATGGATTAGGAAAATTTTGATACAAATCATAACCAGAAATAATTCCACTATGTGTATTGTGTATACCGGTGGCAGTACTAATTACATAAATATCATCGATAAAAAGATAAGCAGGGGAAACAGCAAAGTCCCATACATAGGCACCTATCCAACCATTACCAAAAGTATCGTCGGTATATGGACCACCGGAGAGTTCGTTCCCATCATAAAAGAATCTGAATTGGTTTCCTTCCACTTCTACAGCCAACTGATGCCATCCGTCTGCGGTTGGAATGCCCCCAGGTATATCCGCGGCAAGCCACTGCTTGATAGTTGTTGGAGAAGCTCCTTCGCGTGAGCGAAAACGCAATCCCTGATCGGGAACACCTTGTTTAAACCTAGCCAAAAATTGATAGCCGCTGCCATTATCCAAAGAATCCAATCTGAACTCAATACCGTAATAAGTTGCAGCAGTTGAGGGGTCAACGGAAATATAAACCTGTGCCTCTAGTCGAAAATCTGTCCATGTGGGATCACCGGAAAAAGCTGAACCAACACCTCCTCCAGAGAGATCATTGCCAAGCTTGCCTACCCATGAATCCCCACTAGGGTTACCGGACATGAATTCCACTTCCATATTATTACCGTTCCATTCCGGATACCACGTATTCTGTAAAGATCCGTTTGCAACGGTTTCATAATAAAGCGTATCCTGCGCGGCAGCAACTCCTAGAATAAAAAAAGCAATGGTTAGAACCGTAAAAATTTTATTCATAGTATACCTCCAAAATTTTATGTTGAAATACTACAACTCGTTAAAGAACAGTATTAACTTAAATAAAATATTAACAAATTATAATTATTAGGTTTAAATTATTTATAAATAAGTTTGATTTGAGACACGGTGTTCTCTACTCTTGCCTGCGTCGATTTAACTTCCCCTTTTCTTTTCTCAACAATATTATCCAGAATCCAATATGTATTAATATATGGTGGTACTAAACTGGAACCTTACCTGAAAATTATTTTTAATTTAACTGAAAATCAGAGATATTAAGAAATTCCAAAGAGTCCCTGACTCTCTGCGACTCTCGATATTCAACATCAATTTTACAGGGGCCTCTGACCAAATAGTAGAAAAATTATCTATCTTTTCTATTGACTAAACAATCAGCGATGCAAAAACTCTAAGTACTTTTAAAATTGTACGAGGAATTGGTTGCAGTTGACTCCGAACGACCGCTTTCCTTTTAATTTACTTTCTCAGCTATAATGTTATATAATAAAAGGATTTTTAGATCTTTGGCTTGGGCATTATAAATAAAAAAAATTTATATCCTTTTACCTATTGAATAATTTGTTAACCTGAATGGAAGGCCATGCATAAATCCAATAGTAAATTATCAAAGAAAAAATTTGCTTAAGTTTTAATGAGAATTAATTTTTCAGTAGGTAGTAAAAATGCAAATTGATAGGATAGAACTTCGGCATATTAAAATGGATTTGGTCTCACCTTTTGTAACTTCAATGGGTACAGAATACAATGAAGAACATATAATTATAAGAGTCGATTCCGAGGGTATAACAGGCTGGGGTGAATGTGTCGCTGAAGGAACTCCTTTCTACTCCTATGAAACTGTTCAAACCGCATGGCATATACTTCGGGATTTTTTGATTCCCTCTGTTTTAGGCAAAAATGTCTCCAATGTGGATGATGCGATAGCACTTTTTGCGAGAATACGGGGAAATAGGATGGCTAAGGCGGGATTAGAAGCTGCATTTTGGGATATTTTAGCAAAATCAAAAAATATTTCTCTTTCTACAATGCTCGGCGGAACAAGAAAAAAAATTGATGTTGGTATCAGTATTGGAATTCAAAATTCTGAAGTTGAGCTTATTGAAAAAGTTGAAGGCTACCTCAGAGAAGGATACAAAAGAATTAAGATAAAAATCTCCCCGGGAAATGATATCCGGTTTGTTAGAGCATTGCGGATACGACTTCCGGAATTACTATTACAGGTCGATGCTAACTCCGCATACTCTTTAGAAGATACTAAGATGTTTAAGGAAATGGATCAATATGGTCTTTTATTGATTGAACAACCGTTAGGATATGAGGATATATATGATCATTCAAAGCTTCAGCGGGAAATTAAAACACCAATTTGCCTGGACGAAAGCATTCACTCACTTGGTGATACACGCGCAGCAATTGAATTAGAAAGTTGCAGAGTAATTAATATTAAACCAGGTAGAGTTGGTGGATTTAAAGAATCAAAGCTTATTCATGATTACTGTGCTTCTAAAAATATTCCCGTGTGGCATGGTGGAATGCTTGAATCGGGAATAGGACGAGCCGGAAATGTTGCGCTTGCTTCATTACCTAATTTTACTTTACCTGGAGATATTTCCGCTAGCAATAGATATTATAAAGAAGATATAGTTGAACCTGAATTTGTTGTTAATAAGGATGGATCCATGGATGTCCCTGTAAAACCTGGAATTGGTGTGGAAATAAATCATAAAAGACTAGAAAAGGTAACCCTCTTCAAAAAGGAATTTAAATCTTTATCATAGAGGTTCAATATAATGAATATAAATAGATCAGCTTACCGAATATTTATTTTTTTAATATTTTTCTTACTTCTAAATAAATGTGAACTTAATAATTCACAATCTGCTGACCTCGCTTTTAATAACGGATTTGTTTATACTGTTGATAGTCTGAATCCTGATGCAGAAGCTGTTGCTATCAAAGATGGAAAATTCATTTACGTCGGAGACAACGAAGGGCTGCAAGCTTTTATTGGAGACAAAACGAAAGTCATTGAACTTGAAGGCAGAATGATACTTCCTGGATTTATCGATGCTCATTGCCACCCGATCAGCTCTTTTCGTTATTTTTATGAATTAAATCTTTATGGACTAAAAACTGTCGAGCAATTTCAGAAAGCACTTGGGAACTACCTGCTTTCCCATCCAGAGGCAAAATATATAAAAGGACGTGGATGGAGTAATACAGATTTTTCTAAAACAGGTCCCGATAAAAAAATAATTGATGCAATTGTTAAGGACATTCCTGTCTCCTTATCTTCAGAAGACGGACATTCGAAATGGGTGAACTCTAAAGCTTTACAACTTGCAGGTATTACTAAAAGAACTAAAAATCCAGAAGGAGGTGTGATTGAGCGGAACCCGATTACCGGTGAACCCAGCGGAACATTGCGCGAAAATGCGGGTGAACTTGTTTCTGAAATCTTTCCGGTTTACACAGTTGATGAACTAATGAAAGGTTTACAAGAATACCAGCAAATGGCTAGTTCATTTGGTATTACAACCGTTCACGATGCGTACCTTGATGCTGGTAGTAATGAAACAGAAGCCTATAGAATGCTTGAAAGAGATAGTAAATTAAAGATGAGGTTTCGGGCTTCTCTTTATATTGATCCACAAAAAGGAATTGAACAGATTAAGTCTTTAATTGAGGAGAGAAGGAAGAACAAAGGATCACTATTCCAAACGAACTCTGCAAAAATTTTTATTGACGGTGTTGTTGAGGGAGGCACTGCTTATTTAAAAGAAGAATATAAAAATTTACCCGGGAACTTTGGCGAATTATTATGGGATATTGATGATTTGAATAATATTTGCGCAGCACTTAATAAAAATAAGTTTCAGATACATAGTCACTCAATAGGTGATGCTGCAATTTCATTAACACTCGATGCTTACAAATTTGCAGAATTACAAAATGGTAAAAGAGATTCAAGGAATTTGATAACGCATCTTCAATTAGTTGATCAATCCGATATTAAAAGATTTAAAGAACTTGGAGTTCTTGCTGTTCCTCAGCCATACTGGTTTAGTAAAGACAATTATTACTATAATATACAGATTCCTTATTTGGGTCGGGAGCGAGCAGATGAAGAATATCCAATGGCAAGCTTTTTCAATGAAGGAGTTATAGTCGCTTCTTCGAGTGACTATCCCGTAACCATTCCATGCAATCCACTTGAGGCAATCCAGTATGGGATCACACGAAGTGAATTTAATACAACGGAACCAAAGGAAATTCTGTGGCCTGAAGAACGAGCAACTCTTGATCAGATGATTAGAAGCTTCACTGTTAACGGGGCTCACGCAAATTTCCTGGAAAAAGAAACGGGTTCAATTGAAGTTGGTAAAAAAGCTGATCTCATTGTTCTGGATAAAAACCTTTTCGAAATTCCTGTTACTGAAATAAATAAAGTAAAAGTAGTAATAACCTTATTTGAAGGTGGAGAAGTATTCCGCGACTTTACATTTATAAATTAATACAAGCTGTTATTACTTAATACTCTCCCGCCAGATGGGAAACTCTCACAATTTGTAGTTGGCACTCATAGTCTTAATTGTAACTAAACCAAAAATTGATTTTGGTACGGGTATAGTCCTATAAAATATTTTAAAATTTTACGTCCGTACTATCTAACTAAAAATAAATTGATCCTTTCCGCTTATTTCAATGATACAATATTTAGTCATTTATTATTTGCCAACTATTAACAATTGATTGTTTGCAAATGAATATATTTGCATATTGCAATTAAATATTCTACCCCTTAGGAGAAACGTACGGGACAGCGGTTCTCTAATCTTCCTTCCAGAATATTGTGCTTCCCCGGGGGTATAGATCCTGATATAGATCTCGGTTGATAAATAATTTACAATTCCATGACAATTCACTGACAATTGAATCAATTAAAAGAAGTAGGTTCCATAGAAAGTTTTATAATTGAACCTGAATCAAGGAGGAGTTATGAAAAAGATGAATTCATTTTTCATACTATCATTCTTTTTTATTTCATCGGTTATAGCACAAGAGAATGAAAACCAACAATTGGGATTACCAATTCGCGCATATCTTAATCTCAACAACATCTCAACAATTTTTAAAAATGATGGAATTTCCGATATTAATATTACCGGAGATCATCCGGCATTTGTTTATCCCTTCGGAACCGGTAAAACAGCAGTGTTCATGTCCGGATTTTTATGGGGTGCCATTGTTGATGATCCAACAATACCAAATGTCGGCGGATCAACTTATCGCACAGGATTGCAGTGTGGTTGGATTACATCAAACGGACAGGTTATTCCTCCAAGCGATCCAAGATCGAGAATTTATAGAGTGAGACCTGAAGTTTATCCCGGCGGTCCTGCAGTTGATCTATCACGAGAAGCTCTGGATGAAGGAAAAACAGAACCGGAAATAAGAACACAATATGAAATGGACTGGACCGAATGGCCTGCAGATTTGGGAGCCCCTTTTTACGACGGCAATAACAACGATCAATACGATTCTGACCCGGCTTCAGGTGATATTCCTGGATTTGAAGGTGCAAGCCAGACAATCTGGTTCGTTGCAAATGATCAGGAGGCAGGACTTACTCAATTTCTGTATGGAACTCTTCCTATAGGTATTGAATACCAGGCTACAATCTGGGAATATAAAAACGTTGGATTCCTCAATAACCTTCTTTTCAGAAAATATAAAATAATTAATAAAACGAATGCATTAGGAGTTCCAAAAACTTTTGAAGATATGTACGTATCAATGTGGTCAGATCCTGACATCGGGACATCCACAGATGATTTCGCCGGATGTGATACAAGTTTGAGTATGGTTTATGGTTTCAATGCTTATGAGTTCGATCAAATATATGATCCTTACCCAACACCTGCTGTCGGTTTCAAGTTACTTAAGGGTCCGACTGTTACAGGAAATCAAAACCTCCCGATGACAGCAGCATATTATTTTACACGCGGTGATGCGAGTGTAACAGATCCTGTATTAGGTTCACCAACGGATGGTGCTCTCCCATTTTACAGATTTATGCAGGGAAAAATTGGATTAACAGGTGATCCGTTTATTGATCCAACCACTGGTCTGCCAACTACTTACCCACTATCAGGTAATCCATTGACAGGTGAAGGCTGGATTGATGGAATGCTAATCGAACCGGGAGATCGAAGAATCGGCTTAGCTTCCGGGCCTTTTAATATGGCGCCCGGAGATACACAGGAGGTATTAATTTCAGAAATTGCAGCTTTGGGTAAAGATAGATTAGAATCTTTTAAGATATTAAAATTTTACTCTGCTTTAACAGAAGATCTATATGCCAACGGATTAGATGCTCCTTCACTGCCCGCACCGCCGAGTCCGGTTGCCTCAGTAACAAGCACTGAATGGAAGATTCAATTTAACTGGGGTGAAGATACATTATTGGTTTCACAAATTGAAAATTTCAATCAGGATGGATATGCATTCCAGGGTTACAATGTTTATCAACTTCCATTCCCAGAGCCGATATTAGAAAGCGGTGTAAAGATCGCAACATTTGATATAGTAGATGGCGTTACAATTATTCCCGGAATTGTAATGGATCCCGAAACAGGTTTGCCGATCCCCGGTAATGCTCAAAACGGCTCTGATAACGGAATTACAAGGGAGTTTAGCACAAGATATGATTTTATTAACGATACATATATGAGAGTAGGTAAAAAATATTATTTCGGAGTAACAGCTTACACATATAATTCCGATCCCCAGGTAGTTCCAAGTTATTCTGAAAGCTTAGTAGGCATTGTAGAGGCTGAATTTTACGAAAATTTGCCCGGTGCGAATTATGGTGATACTATCCAAGTAGCTCACTCTCATGGCAACGGTGATGGAAATGTATATGTGGTAGTAGATGATCCAACACAACTTACCGGGGATGATTATAGAGTGTTTTTTAATAAACAAACCTATTACAGAAACCAAAATGGCGAATGGGTACCAATTCCTCCGGGTAGATTGAAGAATCCAGGGGATGGACCCGATACCTTGACCGGTTCAACCGTTGACATTGGCGCAATTTATGGTCCTTCCGCCGGAGTAATTGAACTTGGATGCTATTTAAATTTAGTTGCACCGGATGGTAATTGGGCAGATGGAATTAAAATGACATTCCCATCAGAAATCACAATTGTTGATGCACCTCCGTTTGAGGCCGGAGGCGGCTTGGTTACACCTGAGATAGTTGGTAACACAATCAATTTTGGAATCGTAAACAACTCGCAAACCGGGAATGGCATTTTTCATGGGGGGGAAGATTGGACAGTTTTCATATCTTCGTTTACGCCACCATTAACAATTGACTGGATAATATATGACGATGGATGGTCCGGCGGCGCTGTGAATGCAACTGGATATTCAGTAATTGATACAATAGGATATTTATTTAAAACTGAAGATCATTGGAATGTATTAAACCTTACTACTGAGGATACAGTGCTTGAGGACCAAACGGTAATTATGGGTTACGATCTCTACACGGGCGAATATGTCGGTGATCCGGTTGCTGAGGGTGTTAAAATTTCTGTCGATGTTATTTATGGAAATCCTACAACAATGGGGAGTGTAAAAGTAAATGGGACAGAGTTAGACTATTCTGAAGACGAGTTTTGGTGGTTCAACAATGATTTCATAGTGTGTGACTTTACCAGATTTGGTTACGAGGACGGTACTGCAGCAACCACATTACCTTTATATGGCGGAGCCGGCGGTACTTCAGATCTCAATTTACTGCAGCAGGATTATGAGTTTCGATGGACAGGTGTTCTTACAGACACGGTAATAAACGGAAATACACTTACAATTACACAAAGTGGTGGTTCTATAGTAACCTTATTTGGAGCTAGTGGATATAATCTTGCCGATCATCCATTAAATCCGAATCCAGGTGTTGAGCAATCCATTGCCGTAAGAGTGCCATTCGAAGTATGGAATTTAGATAGCAATGAACAGGTGAACGCTGTGTTTTGGGATAGATCAGGTGATCCTACGGTCAGTGGAGGCGCCGTATGGAATCAACTCAACCTACAATACCTCTGGATAGTCAATACTCCCTACAGTCCAGACATAATAGATGTAACATCCCAGGTGGTAGCCGACAGCGCAACCTGGAATGTAGTCTATTATTTATCTACTTTTACTCTTGGGGATGTAACTGAAATAACATATCTCGGTCCGGTTACTTCTGATGATAAATTCACTTTCACAACTCCCCCACAAGTTGTATCTGTTGAGGATGAAAATACTCCAACTAAGTACGAGGTTTTTCAAAATTATCCTAATCCATTTAACCCTACAACAATCATCCGATTCACCTTACCGCAAAATAGTCTGGTTAAGCTTGAAGTATACGATATACTGGGACAGAGAGTTGCTGAACTTGTAAATAAAGAATTAACTTCAGGAACTCATGAGGTATTATTTAATGCCTCAAACCTTGCAAGCGGTGTATACTTCTACATGCTAAATGTTAAAGATAAATTTTTTGATGTGAAGAAGATGATACTTCTGAAATAGATTAAGTATAAAATATTACAGAAAATACTTTCAGATAAATGACCAATTAATGTTTCTATCATCAACTAATAATTGGGAGGTTCAGGATGAAAACCTTGTTATTTATTTTTACACTGTTATTTTGTATAAACAGCATTTATGCCCAGCAGGTAACAAACACAATAAATTTCACTGCTGATATATCTGGAATACTGGGTATTGGTACGGGTGGTGCGTTCGATCCTAGTCAAGATTCACTACTGGTAATGGGCTTGGATTGGGATGGGTTAGGTCAGAATGTAATTGGTAACAGAATGATGATACAAGACCTATTTAATCCCGGTATTTTTTCAACTACCTTAACTGTTACCTCGGGACCAATTTCTTCTGGTGAAGGTGATTCAACAAAGTGGAAATATAAAGCATTTCCGGATAGCAGGTTTACTAATGGTGGTTGGGAAACCGGAGGAGATAGATGGATTATTTATCAACCAAATGGCTCTGTCATAAACTTACCGGTCATTGTTCCGCGTATTTACCCAATCATGGATCCTATATCAAACAATGTAGATATTACGTTTTACGTTGATATGAACGGTGCTGTGGATTATAAAATGGGAGTACCAATACCACCTAATGAAATACAATTTGTAGGTATGAGGGGTGATGCAGATTGGCTGGGTAGCTGGTGGTCAGGCGGATGTTGGTGCCCCGATGATACACTTGACGGAAAAATGAAAGCGCTTACACACTTTGGTAATAACATATGGACAAGAACAGAAACTGTACCTGTCGGCACACCTGGTGGTTTTTTTGAATATAAATTTGGATGCATGTGGAATGGAATTGATACCACTGTGGCGAATTACATGGATAACGAAAACGGATTCGGTTTGAATCATATACTTTTCTTGACCAATGGAACTCCTTTTACAATTGTCGATACATTCGGTGTAATTGGTTCGACACATATTATTCCGGTTGAATTGAGTTCATTTACAGCAAGTTTAGTTAATTACACAGTACTGCTCAACTGGACCACAGAGACTGAGCTGAATAATTTAGGTTTTGAAGTTCAAAGAAAGTTAATTCAAAATAATTCTGTGAGTGATTGGGCAGCAATTGGATTTAAAGAAGGACAAGGATCCACCACTGAACCTCAATTCTATTCATTTAATGATGATGTGAGTGGAATGAGTGCTTCATCTTTTTCCTACAGATTAAAACAAGTTGATTATGACGGCAGCTTTGAATACAGTAAAGAAGTTGCCGTTGAGAATTCTACCCTCCCGGATAAGTATTCTCTATCACAGAATTACCCTAATCCTTTTAATCCCAGCACAACTATAGAATTTGCTCTGCCACAAAAAGAATTTGTTAAACTTAAAGTATACGATGTATTAGGTAATGAAGTTACAACTTTAATTAGTGAAGAGTTGAATGCGGGATTACATAATTTTGAGTTTGATGCAAGTAGTCTGACAAGCGGTGTTTATATCTACAAAATCAACGCGGGCTCATTTACCCAAACAAGAAAAATGATCCTCCTGCGTTAGCACTACGGCGGACAGGCGCTGATGAAATAAATTTATTTTACCTGTTCTGAAAAATCCCACTTAAGAAACAGTTAAGTGGGATTTTTTCGTGTCTCAATCTATTCTTGCCGATTCGCAACTATATTTTTCTTGCAATTATGATAAATTATCAAGAATTTGAATCAGACAGTAAACACTCTGTTTTTAAAAGCAATGATTCACCACGTAACTTTATTGCCAATGACCAAAAATCATAAGAAATACCTCTTTACTGTTTGTTTATTTGTTGTATTTACCTCTGCAATCATCCCCCAGAAAAACAAATTAAAATTTGAGCACCTTTCAATAGAACACGGTCTCTCGAATAAAGGGGTATTTTCAATCATTCAGGACAAGAAAGGATTTTTGTGGTTCGGAACTTTTGATGGGCTGAACAAATATGACGGATATACTTTTACTGCATATAAAACTGATCCACAGGATATACAAAGCTTGAGTGACAATAAAGTTTCCTCAATTATCGAAGACCAAAATGGGATGCTATGGATTGGAACTTATATTGGCGGGTTGAATAGGTTTGATCCTGAAAAGGAAAGCTTTACCCGTTATACTCACAATCCCAATGACTCGAATAGTCTTAATGAAAATGGAATAATTACACTCTATGAGGACCAAGAGGGAGTGATATGGATTGGTACTTACTCAGCATTAAATAAGTTCGTACCGGCGACAGAAAGATTTACACATTATAAACATGATCCCAATAACACCAAAAGTTTGGGTGAAAATGAAGTACTGGCAATCTATGGAGATCGATCCGGAGTCTTATGGATCGGGACTAATGGTGGAGGTCTTAATAAATTTGATCGAAAGAAAGAAACCTTTACCCACTATAAACATGACCCAAATGACCCTCATAGTTTGGGAAATAATAGAATACATTCAATCATTGAAGACAGAACCGGGATGCTATGGATTGGAACCAATGATGGGGGGCTAAATAAGTTTGACTGGGAAAAGGAAATCTTTACCCGATATAAACATGAGCCAGATGATCCGAAAAGTATAAGTTCCAATTTTGTTGGAGACATTTATGAGGACCAGTCCGGAATACTATGGATTGGAACAAATGACGGTGGGCTAAATAAGTTTGACCGGGGAAAAGAAATCTTCACCCATTATAAACACATCCCCAACAATCCTAAAAGTCTGAGTGACAATAGAGTATTATCAATCTTTGAAGATCGATCCGGCGTACTCTGGATTGGAACCAATAACGGCCTTAATAAGATTCTACGGAGTAAAGATTTTTTTACCCATTTTAATCACAATCCTGATGATCCCAAAAGTCTAAGTAACAATAGAGTCTATCCGATTTTTGAAGATCATTTTGGAATGATATGGATTGGAACATTCGGTGGTGGGCTAAATAAGTTTGATCGGGAGAAAGAAACTTTTACTCATTATAAACACAACCTCGGTGATCCCAAAAGCTTAAGTGACAACAGAGTATTATCAATATTTGAAGATCGATCCGGGGTGCTCTGGATTGGGACTCTTGGTGGGGGACTAAATAAGTTTAATCGGGAGAAAGAAACTTTTACTCAATACAGACACGATCCCAACGATCCCAAAAGTCTAAGTGAAGATGAGGTCCTCACAATCTATGAAGATCGGGCAGGAGTACTGTGGATTGGAACAGATCAGCAAGGGCTGAATAAGTTCGATAGGGAGAAAGAAGTCTTTACCCATTATAAACACGATCCCAATGATCCAAAAAGTCTGAGTTGCAATGACGTCATTCCAATTTACGAAGACCGAGAAGGAGTACTTTGGATTGGAACGGATCGGAAAGGGCTGAATAAGTTCGATAGGGAGAAAGAAATCTTTACCCATTATAAACACGATCCCAATGATCCAAAAAGTCTGAGTTACAATTCTGTCGGTTCAATCTACCAGGATCAATCTGGTGTGCTCTGGATTGGAACTTATGGCGGCGGACTAAATAAGTTTGATCGGGAAAGTGAAACTTTTCAAAAATATTCAGAGAAAGATGGGCTGCCGGACAATGTGATTTATGGAATATTGGAAGATGATAATCGGAACTTATGGTTGAGCACAAACAAAGGATTATCTAAGTTCAATCCTAATACTGAACAATTTAAAAATTATACTATAAAAGACGGACTTCAGAATAATGAGTTTAATCAGGGTGCATACCTCAAAAGCAGGAGTGGCGAATTTTACTTTGGCGGAGTAAATGGTTTTAATATTTTCTATCCTGACAGCATCAAAGACAATCCCTATGTCCCACCTGTTATCATTACAGATTTTCAAATATTCAATAAATCTGTACCTATTTTAAGGGAAAAATTATCTGAAGAAGGGATTGATACTCTAATTATCGAGAAACATATTTCTGAAATTGATGAGCTTATACTTTCATACGAAGAAAGTATGATTTCCTTTGAATTTTCCGCGCTTGACTATACAAATCCGGAAAAAAACAGATATTCTTATATGATGGAAGGATTTGACAAAGATTGGAATTATACAGATTCGAAAAAAAGGTTTGCTACTTATACTAATTTAGATCCCGGTGAATACACATTCAGGGTAAAAGGTTCCAACAATGACGGTGTTTGGAATGAAGAAGGCACATCAATCAGCATTACTATCCTTCCTCCCTGGTGGAGAACAACCTGGGCGTATCTTTTTTATACAATGTTAGCTGTGGGATTAGTCTACTCATTATTTAAGTTAAAGATGAGAAGGGTAAAGCTAAAACATGAGTATGAAATGAGCAGGTTTGAAGCAAAGAAATTACACGAAGTGGATGAGATGAAATCCAGATTCTTTGCAAATATTTCCCACGAATTCAGAACGCCTCTTACACTAATACTTGGCCCGGTAAAAGAATTTATTCAAGGTGAAAAAGATTCAAAGAAAAAAAAGGAATTGTCGATCATATACAGGAATGCTGAAAGACTAAATAATTTAGTAAATCAACTATTAGATTTATCAAAACTCGAAGCTGGAAAAATGAAATTGGAAACTTATGCCGAGAACATTATACCGCTGCTTAAAGGTTTAGTATTATCATTTGCATCACTCGCTGAAAGAAAAAAGATTCAATTGAATTTCAATTCCGGATTTAGCGAATTGACAGTTTATCTTGACAGGGATAAAATTGAAAAAATAATAAATAACTTGTTATCTAATGCGTTTAAATTTACCATGGAAGGCGGAACGATTGGTGTAACAGTCAACAAAACAGCAAAGGCAGCTGAGATAATTATTTCCGACAACGGTATAGGAATCCCTGAGGATAGACTTCAAAATATATTTAATAGATTCTATCAGGTTGATGGCAGCCATACAAGGGAACAGGAAGGAACGGGAATAGGTCTTGCACTGACTAAAGAGTTAGTGAATTTACATAAAGGAGAAATAGAAGTCAAAAGCAAAGAAGGAAAAGGAACAACTTTTATCATTAAACTGCCTTTAGGTAAGGCGCATCTTAAATCGGAAGAAATTCTGGCGGGAAAAAAGGAAAAGGTGGAAGCAATTTCTCCTTTTAGTGGTATAATCCCTGAGGAGGAAACACCGAAGGAAAGAATGGACATCGAATTATACATGGAAACAGATGTGTCTGCCGGTAAGGCAGGAAAGCCATTGCTATTAATTGTAGAAGACAACACGGATGTAAGAAATTATATAAAAGGATATCTGGAGAATGAATACAGAATACTTGAAGCAAAAGACGGGAAGGAAGGACTTGAAAAAGCCGTTGAACATATTCCCGATCTGATTGTAAGCGATGTTATGATGCCCAGATTAGATGGATTTCAGTTATGTGAAAAGATAAAAACGGACGAAAGGACAAGTCATATACCATTAATACTATTAACCGCCAAAGCATCAGGTCGGGATAAAATTGAAGGTCTGGAAACCGGCGCTGATGATTACATTATGAAACCATTCGACGCAAAAGAACTGGTGGTGAGAGTTAAAAATCTGATAGCACAAAGAGAAAAGATAATAGAACATTTTAAGAGGCAGGGATTATTTGAAATATCAAACCTTCAAATCGCATCAAGGGATAAGAAATTCATCTCGAAAGCAATTGATATTATTAACGAAAACATTTCAGCTGAAGATTTTGATGTGACTTATCTTGCTAAAGAAATCGGATTAAGCCGCGTTCAATTGCACAGAAAACTCGTAGCTTTGATTGGTCATTCACCCGGGGATGTTATACGCTTAGTAAGACTAACAAAAGCCGCAAAGCTCATCCAGAGTAAATTTGGTAATATTTCCGAAATTGCATTGGAGGTTGGGTTCAATAATCCAGCCAATTTTGCTAAAGCGTTTCGTGCTCATTTTGGTGTATCACCTTCCGAATATAAGAAAGATCCATCAGCCTAAGAAAATCAACCTAATATTCCATTTTGTTCCAATGTAACCCAGATAAAGGATTTTGAAACATTTCTGGTAGAAAAATCAACCCTAAGAGTCTATAATTCAAAGAGAAAAAAATTTAATAAAACCTTTTTAATCAGCTAATCGGCTTTATAATATGACTTTAACATTACGCATTGTTGCTAATTCGCAAGCTTATTTTTCTTGACATTGGGCAATTAATTACTCAAGTTAAGAATTAAGTATTAATACTGATGAAAAATTGTTTTTTTGTGTAATAAATCTACACCTTGAGAAAAACAAATGGATTACAGTTTATTTTATACTCCCTCCCCTAATTGTTATTTCCAAAAGTTGTGGATTCTGAGCATTTTCAAAGAATCTGATTTATGAGCACAGATGACAAAACATTTTTACAATTCCATGACATTTCCATGACATTTAATAAACCTACGTCAATTATTATAAAAATGAAATTAAAGTTATTAGACAAATTTTTAATACTATAAACCTTTATTAGATATTAGGCGGGAGTACCAATGAAAATGATCATCTTTTTATTAGTGGTTTTTCTATCGAACTCAACATTTCCACAGACATACACAGATTTTGCAGGGGAAATATTTTTTGGACGCCTTCCGAGTGCAAAATCAGAAGCAATGGGGAGAATACTTACACTTAATTTCGATCCATACTTCGTTTTACAATCAAATCCTGCAAATCTTATAAACACTACCGGCATTTCAGTCTTTTATGCCATTAGCTCTCCTCTATATGGTTACAGTGATGCTACTTATAATTATGCCGGAGTTTCATATCATCATCCTGCAGTTGGGGCATTTGCATTTAACTTTTTAAGGTTTAATTACGGTGTGTCTTTAAATATTACCGGAGAAGGCGGACCGCAAGTGATAGGAACATATGAACCATCTATAGATTTGTATACTCTAACCTATTCAATCGAGATTAAAGATTGGTTTGCTTTTGGAATTAACGCAAATCTATTCGTGGCCAATCATAATGAATCATACACAAGTTCATTTTTCGAACTCGGACTTTCCAGAAAATTTATACTCGTACAAAATTCCGAGTTTAAAGACGATATAATAATTGGCACTCAATTAAAAAACATTTTTAATCAATCATTTACTGCTATTGATGAAGCGCAGTCAGATGCTTTTCCATCTATTTTCCGAATCGGCGTATCAAACTCAATTGAATACACTGATAATGAGCTTTACGATAAATCTTATCTAATTGGCTTATTGCTCGGATTAGAATATCAGGATGTTCTTAACTCAGGTATTAGAACTGCGTATAAAGCAGGTACAGAATTTTCTATTTTAGATATTATATTCTTACGGGGGGGATACTATCACGAAACAAAAATAGATTATGGTTTTAATTCGAAAGACAAGCTTGAAGAATTTACTTACGGCTTTGGATTGAATTTGATTTTGTAAGCTTAAAACAGCCATCATATACAATAGACTTCGACAATTGGGACAACTTTACAACGTTTACTTTAATTGCCAATTACAGGTTGGATTAAAAGGGAATAAATTAATGCAACCATCCAAAGACAAAATAAAGAAAGTTTTAATTAAGGTTTGTTTATACCCGCTGCTTTTTTCTTTCTTCAACTACATTGGTTGTTACTCTTCAAAACGAGTTGGTAATCGTATACTTTATTTAAAAGACAGAACAGAACTAACAAGCAACTTCGTTGTAACAACATACCATGATGAAAGTTTTGAAATCGACTGGAATACGTTCAACGTAATTGATGATACATTATATGCCAAAGGTATTGTTCAAAATGTTAACACCTATTTCGGTCAACCTACAGATGTTACTCTTGCGTTAGCTGATATAAAATATATTGAGATTGATGAATATGATGAACTCGCAACTGCAGGGTGTGTCATCGGTTCTGCTGGACTAATAATATTAATAATAGGAGCTATAGCTAGTGTTGATAGAACCCCAAAAAAATGTGAGGTCGGGAAATAATTGATGAAAAGAATAATCCCATCTATATTGATTTTTTCCTTTCTGAGCTACATTGGCTGTTATTCTGCTAGAACCGTTGATAAAGAAATATTGCTTTCAAATAACAATGTAGAACCAATTGGTGAATTAACAATCATTACTAATGATGATAGAAGGATTATAATTGATGAAATCATTTATCCGATTGTGGATGATACTTTATATGCAGATGGAATAAATTAAACAAATACTGAAGTTTACGGTCAGCCTCTTAATTTAAAGATCGCATTAGCTGATATACAGAAGGTTGAGATTGATGAATTTAATGAAGTTGGAACAATTGTATTTATAATAAGTATTTCCGGACTTGTCGTTTTAATGATTATTGCGGCAGAGGCATTAAGTGGTCTTAGTTTTAATGCTCCCAAAGGCTAAAGTACCCAAGGTTTTAATTTTGAACCTTACCAAGGAGTTTAACTATGAGAAAATACTTTTTTGTTTACCTGTTAATTTTTAGTTTGGTAATAACCTATGCACAGCAGCCAATTGATTATTCGTCAATCGAGTTCAGAAAATTTCTAAATCAAATAAATGAAAGATTTTTGCTGAATGGTGATAAATCACTTGAGCAAATATCATCTTATATTGGACATAGCAATAAGAAAATTTCGAATAGTCCACAATCTGCTTGGTGGCTGCTTGATAACTATACTTTTCAGAAATGGAATTCATCATCCTGGCAGAATGATTCAAGCCAGGTTTTAACCTACAACCAGGACAACTTACTTTCTGAAAGAAGAATTAGGGATTGGATCGGTTCTCAATGGATTGATGAATGCAGATATCTATATGAATATGATCAATTACTAAGAACCAACACACAAACATTTCAGGTTTACTTTTCAAACACCTGGATTGATTCAATACAAAAGATATACGATTATAATTCTCAGGGTCTGGTTTCCACTATTACAACTTATCACTGGAACAATTCAGCTTGGGAAAATTGGGAATTGATGACTTCAACATACAGTAATGGTCAAATACTTCAGGATGTATATCAAAATTGGAGTGATAGTTCCTGGGAAAATTCCAATCGTACATATTATGAATACTATACAAACTCGATTCATACAACCTTTGATCTATGGCTATTTGGTGTGTGGATCAATTTATTGTGCATAGTAATTAATTATGATTCGAATGGATATATAAGTGAATTAAAGATACAATTATGGGTTCCTTTTGTGGGTTGGGAAAATCTTGCCAGAACTCTGTTCACCAGGGATAATTATTTCAATATCATTGAGGGTTTAACTCAAAACTGGGATTTTGATATTTCAGATTGGATAAATTATTCACGCGTTAAAACAATATACAATTCATATAACCTACCAAAATTAGATCTCACAGAACTATGGACTGAGAATAACAGCTGGGAATATGATTTTCAGAGCACACATATATATGATGGATTTCTAAATCGGAAAGAGACGATTGGACAGCAATGGATGGGTAGTAATTGGATCAATAGCGAACGTGAGTCATATACATATATTGATGTCTCACCGGTTGAATCATCCACCTCCAATTTAACTGAATTTAAGTTGATCGGAAACTATCCCAATCCGTTTAATCCGACAACGACTATAAAATTTCACATTCCCGAATTAAGCAATGTTACTCTAAAAATCTATAATTCGATCGGGGAAGAAGTCGCTATACTAATAAACGACGTAATATCCCCGGGGACCTACGACATTGTGTGGAGTGCAGCGAAGTATTTGGGTAGTGTTTCCGCCAAAGGCGGATACGCCTCCGGCGTATACTTCTACCAGTTAAGTACAAATAAATACGTGGAAACTAAAAAAATGATATTACTCAAATGATTTTGAATCATTTAATCAATGAGGTGAATTGTGAAAAAGCTAATCTATTTTAATTTTTTAATTTTCATTCTTGGAATAAGCTTTGCGCAGCAGGCAAGCGATTATTTCCCGGAATATCCTGATGTCAGATGGGAATACAAAGCTACTGCGCTTGATTCATTAAACAACGTAATCGATTCACTCACTTACTACAGACACGATCTATTCTTTGATGAAGCTGATTTTGAAGGTAAGCTTGCTAAAATTGTTAAAACAAAATCCGGTCCGAAAGAAACAATTCAATTTCAGCCATATATAGATTCATTATTCTTTCATTTTTCAGGTGCTAATGGCTATGAATATTTTAAACTGGGTATTATAGAAAACGTAATTATCCTTTTAGATTCTCTTATATCCGATAGCACCTTCAGCATAATTAGTTTTTTCGAATCTCTCGAACAGTGGTATATTGTCTACCGGTTTGCCCAATCTGTCGGTGACGAATATACAATTTTGCAGATTGATACTACGGTTACCATAGGAACAGAAACAATCCCATTAAGGCTTGAATATCTGGGGAAAAGATATCCGGATGAAACAATTACAACCGCTATCGGAGATTTTGAATGTAAAAAGTTTGTACGAAAAATCGGTGTAAGTTACGTTATTTATCTTCCCCCTCCTCTTCCGCCGATTGTAGTACCAATTCTATTCCTTGAAGACTATGTATGGATTGCTGAAAATTACTGGATTGTGCAGGGGCTGATACCGTCTACGGATGTTAACCTGTCATTTATAAATATCGATCCATTCTACATTCCGGGACTAATTACGGAACTTGATACAATTGTAATCACTTCTATCGAAGGAGAAGAAGAATTATTTATTCCAAATGAAATTACATTATCACAAAATTATCCTAATCCTTTTAATCCAGTTACGACAATAAAGTTCAAACTTCCTTCTACCGGTAACACTTCACTTAAAATTTATAATGCTCTCGGAGCGGAAGTTGATGTACTTTTAGATAATGAAATGAATGCAGGCACTTACAAAATTGAATGGGATGCAAGCAATTATCCAAGTGGGGTGTATTTCTACCAACTAAAAGTTTACCCTGCCGACGGCGGGGCGGGTGATCCTTCGACAGACTCCCACAAGGGGCAGGCAGGACAGAGTTTTGTCGAGACCCAAAAGATGATACTATTAAAATAGAAATTGAATCCCGCCTTTGCGGGACTAAAAAAATGACACTGATAAAATAAAGCTAGTGATCAGAAGAAGATGAATCTATTAAGCAATAAATAATGGGAGATTGAGATGAAAAACTTAAACAAAAATTATATATCGCCTTTTTTATTAACGTTTTTACTTTGGGCAGATCTTTCTTCACAACCCTTTATTGATATAAATGCGGGACTAATTGGATTAACAGTGGGCTCTGCTGCCTGGGGAGATTATGACAATGATGGAGACTTGGATATTCTTATTAATGGTTGGGACGGAGTTGAAGAGTATTCAATTGTCTATCGAAATGATAATGGAACTTTCGTAGAAATAAATGCTGGATTAACCCCTGCTGCCTATGGAAGTTCCGTTGCTTGGGGAGATTACGACAACGATGGTGATTTGGATATACTCCTGTCGGGGCGAATTGATAATGTTAATCGGGTCACTAAAGTTTATCGTAATGATAACGGAAATTTTATTGACACAAATGCTGGTTTGTTAGGACTCTCTGGGAGTAGTGTCGCTTGGGGAGACTACGACAATGATGGTGATTTAGACATCCTTATGACAGGTTGGGATGGTTCAACAAGGAATGCAAAAATCTATAGAAATGACGATACAAGTTTTATAGATATAAATGTCAATATAGTGGGGGTTACATTAGGAACTGTAGCTTGGGGTGACTATGATAACGATGGGGACTTGGATATTCTGCTTACTGGTTTGGATAATACTTTATTTTGGAATTCTAAAGTCTACCGCAATGATAATGGTATTTTCACCGATATAAATGCAAACTTGGAGGAGGTTGATGGGAGTTCGGTTGCCTGGGGAGATTACGATAATGATGGAGATTTAGACATAGTCTTGGCTGGAAGAACATCCTTTGGAGTATATTCCAGAATTTATCGAAACGATAATGGGAACTTCATCAACATAAATGCTAACATTGTTGATGTATATGAAAGTTCCAGTGTTTGGGGAGATTTTGATAATGATGGCGATTTCGATCTTATTCTTTGCGGCTATGATTACACAATGAACTATGCCAACATTTACAGAAATGATAATGGAAACTTTGTAAATATTAACGCAGGTCTGATCGGAATCCAAAATCGAAATGGTGCAGCTTGGGGAGATTATGATAACGATGGTGATCTAGATATATTACTAACAGGGGATAATGGATCTGGTTTTATCACAAAGATATACAGAAACGACAATACATCAACCAATTCCAATCCGATAAGTCCTTCAGACTTCTATTCTAATCAATCAGGGCTAAATGAAATTACATTAAGTTGGAATAAGTCAGCAGATAATGAAACATCCACAAATGCATTAACTTATAACTTACGTATAGGTACGACATCCGGAAACTTTGATATTTTGTCTCCGATGTCTGATCAAAATACCGGCTATCGAAAAATTCCTATTTTAGGTAACACTAACCACGATACATCCTGGACAGTCACTAATTTAGCTGAGGGCACATATTACTGGAGTGTTCAGGCTATCGATAATTCATTTGCGGGTTCAAACTTTGCAGTCGAACAAAACTTTACAATAGTAAATGCAACTCTAACCGTAGGGTACCCGAATGGGGGAGAAGTTTGGTTTGTTGGTGAAACTGAAGATATTCTCTGGACAAGCCAAAATGTTGATAGTGTTAGAATTGAATTAAGTACGGATGGTGGTACAAGCTGGACAACAATCATTGACTCAATACCCAGTTCAGGAAACTATTCCTGGATTGTAACAGCAAGTGATTCATCAGATGAGTGTTTGATAAAGATAAGTGATATTCAGATTAATGGTATTGATGATATAAGTGACGGTTACTTTAGTATAGATATCATTACATCATTAGAAAATTTATCCAGTAAAACGATCCCGAAAGATTACACACTAAATCAAAACTACCCTAATCCATTTAATCCAAGCACCACAATAAGTTTTAATCTCCCTTCTTCCGGATTCACATCACTAAAAATTTATAACGCGTTGGGAAAGGAAGTAGCAATACTTTTGAATAAAGAAGTTCAAACTGGCAATTATGAAATTGAATGGAACGCAACAGGTTTACCAAGCGGGATTTATTTCTACCAGCTTCAGGCAGGAGACTTCATCGAAATGAAAAAGATGATCCTCCTACGCTAAAGTTTACTATACGAAACCTAGGTGTAGTATAGCTTCGGAGGACAGGTATTGTTAAAATAGA
>WOR8_10000884_pt1 | contig 30869 bp, 23 predicted proteins | sample DeeMarSeWOR38_10_FD_19890 | JGI IMG/M metagenome (IMG submission 19890) | reverse complement strand
GCATACTTTCGATTTGCCAAATAACTGCTCTGGGGTTTTCTCGCAATTACAAAGGTATTTTGAGGAACATGAGAAGTTATCAAATCAGCAACCCTTTTATAGTGACTCATTTTTTGTGAGTTTGACTTGGCAACTAGAATGTAAGAAGGAATGAAACTTAAAATAAGAATCACAAGCACAAATGAAAGAACAACCTTTTCTCTAATATTAAAATTGATGGAGTTGAGTGACTGGGATGTCCATTGAGAGATATGTAAAATTCCGTTTGCTGCCCAAAATAGGGTAATCGGGATAACTGTGAAAAAAAACCGCAGGCTGAAGTGTGAGAAAAGAAAAGCGCTGGATACGAAAAGGATAACGAAAAACCTGATGTTGACGTCCCATAGATCCTTAGACCATGGATTAGCAAGAATACCGAGAATAAAAATGGGGAGAAGGAGGGGTGGCATAAAGAGATGAGTAGTCAAGTGCTTATATACCGAAAAGAGATTTTTAAAATACGTCAGAATTCTAAAAATAAAAAATTGTCTAATTTTCCTTAAATTTCCAGATAAGGTGGAGTCATGATCAAAGTAATTTTTGCTCTCAGTGCTCTCGGCGTGAGTACCAGCTTTCCCAAAAAATAGAACATTAGCTTGAAGGTCAAGTTTTTCAGGGGAATATTTAAAGATTGCTCTTTCATACTTCATTGTCTTGGAGGACGAATGAAATGCAGGATCAGAATCTGAGGTCCGCCATATTCCTTGGTGAATAAGTATAAGGCGTGCTTTGGGACAAAAAATCCATTTACCAGTTTGGGAATGAATAAAGAAACTCAATGGTAAGTAGATTATAGAAAAGCCCACTATACAACAGAAAAAGTATTTAAAAATTGAAACCATTGGAAAAGTTTTCGATTTTTCTAATAGAAGAAAAAAAACAAATGTTATAATCAATAAATATCCTTCGATACGAATACTGTATGAACAACCAATGATAATGCCAATTATAATTGCCATCTTGGAGGAGACTTTTTTGCTAAAAAGAAACAATAAATAAACTGCCGTTAGAAAAAAAAAGCAATATGTGGTTTCCGAATTTATTTTTATAGCGAAATTAAAAAGGAGAGGGTAAAAAATGAAAAGTATTGATGTCAAAATTGCTGTTCTGTTGGTAAATAATGTTTTTCCAAGCAGAAAAAGAGGAAGAATGCAAAGACCTCGAAAAATGGAAGCCACTGAAATTGCACTAAGGTAAGAATTTTTTGTAAATATGTACAAAATACTGATGAAAATTGGGTATAAGGGCGGTTGAATAATGTCAGGAAAATGACTTCCATCACTTTGATATTTGCCTAGTTTAATAAGGTTTTTTCCCAACGAGGCATACTGCGTACCATCAGCGGTCAGAGTGCCGTACTTCAATGCGGAATATAGGTGAATAAGAAAGCATACTACGATAAGAAGAAGCAATAGCCAGTTGTCTGTGAGGCGGTTACACAGAAAAGATATTTTGTCTCTTAGGAATGTGTTCTTCAATCTGATTTGGAGGTTCAGTCAGAGCCGGGTTAAGTTGATTGTGGAGGTTGGCACATAGATAGACGACCTTTTATCAGTTCAATAAAATGCTGCATCCCAGCTGCTGTTAGATGAATGCCATCATAAGTATATTTCTCATTTATTAGACCGTTTATATTGCAAAAAGATGCATAAAAATCCAGGAAAATATAGTCGTTTGAATTTTGATTTGATAGTAGTAGTGAATTAACCTTTTTAATGTTGTTATTCAGTCTCGATTTATTCGTTGGCAAAAGCGAAAGAATATATACTGTACCATTAGTTTTCGTTCTCAAAATTTCTGCTATTCTAGAAATGTTCTTAGCCACCGTTGAAGGTTTTCTATGAATGCCAGGATCATTAAGGTCATTAATTCCAATGAGTACGATATTCGTAATAACATGAGAGGGAATATCCAGTAGGGTAGTTAATAAATGTTCGGTTCTGTCACTGCCTACGGCACGATTTATTACTTTAATATTTCTACACTCTATCCACTCTGAAAGTTCCATTTGCCTAAGAATGGAGTCTCCCCAAAAAACAATCTTGGAGGTGTTGCTCAGTTGATTGAGGAGGCTGAATTGCTGTCTTCTCATGATTTGGTACTTATTTTGGTTATCCAATTTTGAGTTTAAGCGATAGTAGAGGTGCTTTATTAAGGGTCGTGACAAGACGCCGAAAACGAAAGCTAAACCTAAAGATATTATGAAGATGATGATCCTGAGTCTCACTGAAAGTCTCTGATCACTTGTGTGGCGATAAGGCTTCCAAAATGTTTACCACCATAAGGGTTAAAATGCCATTGATCAATATAGAGATCTGTATCATCACGCAGCAATGAGGCGGCGTCTATGAAATGACTGTGGGTATTTTGGGCGACCTCTAAAGTAATTTGATTGAATTGTGACAAGGCATCATACATGCTTTCCTCTGTGTAGTATTTTGTGTGATCATTTGGTGTATGATAGGATTGATTGACTGCTCCGTTCGTCCACAATCTTAGCAATGCGGGAGAGAGGTTCTTATTATAGAGAATTGGCTGGGAGATAAAATATACTGGAATTCCGTATTGTTCTGCAATTTTTGCTATGCGGATAAGGTTGTCTCTGTAAACATTTTTATACTGTTCAAGCAATTTGATTTTGGCCTCATCTGGCCTTATCTTCACTGCTCTGGCTCGATATTCTTGGAGTTCTTCTGTTGTATGCTCGGTCGTATCACATCCCTCCTGCAAATGCAAACCTGAAAGAATATTATTTCCCAGATTACGTGCGTAATGATAAAAAAGTGTGTTTTTTATAGAGGGGCGATAAAACCAAATTGGAACTCTATTATGGAGTAAAGGTGTGATTGAAAAGGCAGATGATGTTATTATTTCGGGAGTTAAGTTTGGATATTGAACGTTAAGGCACCAGGATTCAAGTTCGTTGGCACCTGGGAGAATGAAAAGTGCAAGAACTCTGTTAGCGGACCGTTGTAAATTAGGAAGGATTTTCTCGACCACCAGGGCATAGTGATGTGACAAAAAGCCGCCTCGGGCAGCAATTAGAGGGTTCAGGTGCTTGTTCTTCAAACCAGAAGAAGCCAGCGATTGGGCTACCTGGGCAGGCCATGTCTCCGAGTCGTCGAGCGCGTAACACAACGTGGTGCTGCCACCAACAAAAAGAAGGAGATTTTCGTTAGGTTTGATATCTTTTCCCCGTAATCCCAAGGCATTGGTTCGAAACAATAGGGACTTGGTAGATTTCTGGTTGGGAAAGTAAGACAATCGGTAAATTGTTTTTTTTGGCTCGAGAACGTAACTGTTATTGCCAATACCTGTAGCCAAACAATGCACCCAAAGATATAATTCCAAAAGTGGCAAAGCGAGAAAAATCAAAAAAATGAGAATATATCTATGTTTAAAAAACATACTAAGCCTTAAAATTGAAAATAAATAAACTCATTCCCACCAAAATTGCCCATTAATAGAATAGAAACACCCATAAATAAGCAAGCAGCAAGCTTAACTAATTGACCATTTTGTAATATAAATAGCTCATCATTTTTATAATCAATAATATAATCTAAAATCATTAAACTCCAAGTATAGAACAAAAATTGCGCAATATAAGAGAGTACCGTAGAATTAACACTGTGATTGACAAGTATTTGATGAAAAAATGTAAAGAGTTGTTCAAATGAGTCAGCACGAAATATGAGCCAACCAATACAAGTGAGTTGAAACATCGCAAAAATTGAGAACATGCGCCAGATATTGGAGGTTGAAAAAGGAAGTCGGCGTAAAGATGGCTCGAGGAGACGATGTGCTATGAGGAAAAGGCCTTGATATGCACCCCATATGATGAAGGTCCATGCGGCACCGTGCCATAGACCTCCAAGAAGCATAGTCAAGGCAATATTCCTATATGTGATAAGAGCTCCACGTCGGTTGCCTCCAAGTGGTATGTATAGGTAGTCACGAAGCCAAGAGGAAAGGCTGATGTGCCAACGCTGCCAGAATTCCCGCGGATTTGTGGCCAAGTATGGAACGCGGAAATTCAGCATAAGTTCAAAGCCCAACATTCTTGCGATTCCCCTGGCCATGTCTGAGTAACCGGAAAAATCACCATAGATCTGAAAAGCAAAGGCATAAACCCCGAGAAGAATCTCAAAACCAGATTGTTGTGATGCAGGAACTGAAAAAACACGGTTGACAATTTCGGCAAGATTATCTGCAATAAATACCTTCTTGAAGAGACCAAAATAAAATAGGTACAATCCGTCAAAGAAGTCATGCCGGGCAAGCACCCTCTCACGGCGTATTTGTGGCAGTAATCTAGCTGCTCTCTCAATGGGCCCTGCAACCAATTGCGGGAAAAATGCCACGTAAAGGGCAAATTTTAAAAGATCTTTTTCCGGTTCAATTTTACCCCTGTAGATGTCGATCGTATAACTTAGACTTTGAAAAGTGTAGAAGGAAATGCCCACAGGTAATACTATGTTGAGGTGAGATTGTTCCCACGAGATTCCAAGAATTGGGAATAGCGGCTTCAAATTATCTAGGAAGAAGTTGAAGTACTTGAAAAAGCCAAGAGCAGTCAGGTTACAGGCAACGCTAATGAAGAGCAAGATTTTTCTTGTTTTGATCTTCTGTGTTCGAGATATCGCGAGACCACAGATATAATCCACCAATGTTGAAAAGAAAATTAAGAATAAGAATTTCCAGTTCCAGCAGCCGTAAAAATAGTAACTTGCTACTAAAAGCAATATATTCTGAACTCTTAAGCCTGAAGCCCAGTATATAAGGAAGACTATAAGGAAGAAAGCAATGAATTCGATTGTATTAAACAACATGATTATATTCCAAGGCAGAGACTAGACTGTCTTCGATATTAAACCCCTCTAGAAAAAATTTCACGTCGACTGCTAATAGCGCAAATAAAAGACATCCAAAGATAGAATGCCAATAACTATGGCAATATGCGTAAATTTCTTGGGGGATTTGGAGGAATTGACTGATTTGCCTGAAAATAAATGTGAAAACTGTGTCCGGCGCTTAAGTCCGCAGTAAAATATATCATTCCAGAAGAGTCAACAAGTTGGTCAGACAAAATAACATTTCCTCCCTGGTTTACTTCGTAATAGCCAGGCTGCAAATTAGTCACAACTGCTTTTAGTGTTTCACTGGAGTCAGATACGTCGAATGATGTCTCGTTATAATCGCTGCCATCCTTGCTAAATAGCACGGCACATCTCGTGGGATCCCTAATTTCTGCACCTATGAAATTGCTGTCTATTATAGCAAGTAGATTATTGACGGTTTCCGGCGCAGTACTTGCAACTGGCTGTAATACATGAAGGTAGCGGTCATTGGTATTACTTGCAGTGCTGAATACCTCGACACGCCAGGTAGTAGTTGATCCCCCATGATCGTGGTAATTCTGGTCAGTGGTGTAACAATTATCGCCCCCTACTTGCCGCATTGTTATGTTGGATGTGGGACTCAAGATGCGATACCAAAGTCTAGATGCACCGGTATTGACCCGCCACACAGTAGAATTTGTCACATCTGCGCGGCAGCCAGAGATTGAGCCCCAGTCATTGGGAGTTGCGACGGGCTCTTTAGCCACCTGCCAGGCAATTTTTACTTCATGAGAAGGAGTGCTTTTTGTTATATTATCGTAAATAACAAACCATTTATCATCTATAAATACGATATTCCTATGAACCAGGGAAGCATTGGGGTAATTGTCTGATATGTCCATGTGTGCATAGGCATAGTTATTATTTTCTGATTGAAATCTTTTTATGTTACCATGGTCGTTTATAGCAGCCTGTGGTGAATATGTCGAGTTCCACTCGCCATTATCCGAAATAAAACCCCCATAGCTATCCGTGTTAAAATAAACAGTCGGAACTAGATTGTTTATCCAAAGGGTGGAATAACTCCATGGCATCTCATCATGGTATTTGGAATATGATGCACCGTAAGAATAAGTTCCAGCATTCAGCAGCAACCAATCGTTTCCTCTGGCCATCTGCAGCGCCCCGAGGTCACTATGCCAATGCAAATAATCATGCTTTTTGATAGGGTGGGTCATGAACCAAATGTCAGTGGAGGAAGTAAAGTCAAAGCCAGAGCGAAACGTCACCATGCTCGCACCTTTCCAAAAATTAGCTTCAGAAGCAGTAGAAAGTGAAGAAGACAAAGATGGATCATACCAGAGGCAGTATAAGAAATCCTGAACGAATCTGTTCGCATGCCAACTGCCACGATTTATATTGGAATTATAAATCTGACAAATATCGTGGTAATATTGTGCTATTTGATCTTGCGTTCTTTTCGCACTGATATATGCAGCGGCAGTTTCGTATCTGCCGTCGCCGCATAGAGACATGCTAAAGCCATCACCAATACGAGGATTAACCGCATTCGGTCTAGCCGCCAGCACTTTCCATCTATAGTGATATCTGGCGTTGTCAGAACCATCATTCTCACCGTCAGCATACAGGGTATCAGTTGAAGTCCAGTAATTTTCATCCTCAATAGCCGACTGCATTAGTTCAAGAAAAGCCGTTCTATGCCAAACAAGTTGCTCATAGACGTAAGTTCCACCAATCGGCACCGCACCTTCAAATCCCGATTCGTCATATCTGCCGCTGTAGTCTCTGATGTAATAACGCATCCTCTCTATGAGGGTGCCAACATTAGAGCCTGCACCCGACTCACCATGGATGGCAAATGCAAGAAATCCAGCATGCCAAGGTTCCTCGGTCTTGTAGCCTGCATATAAACTGTCCATTCCGGGCGACCAGCCCTGTCTGCAGGTAGGAGTATTTATTGCAGAATTGACAATATCGTTGAAGTAGTTCACTACGCTACTCAAATAACCTTCGTCAACAACCTCATCGTAGCACCAATCGAAAGCAACTGCTAAAGCAGGATAAACTATGCCAGCCCCATCAGATGTACTCGCTGAACGGCTCCAAAGACCGCTGCCGTTATTCGCCAGCCAATTGAGCAAATCGGCAACGCGTTCCCCATATGATGCTTGTCCACTAACTACATAAACCAGTGCAGTACGTAGCAGGTGTATTGACATATTGTTAGCAGTATTATCGCCTTCTCGATAATTTGCACTAAGAGGAATTCCGCTGATGGAATCACTTATATGACTATCAACCCATGACTTAATACGATTATAATTCGTTACTGCATTATCATACGTGCCGCCTGTAGTACACCTGTCCTGCAAAGCTGCTACTTCAGAAGATGTAAGCCAGATACGGGGTCTGTTGGTAGTGACAGTATATGCTAATGCATTTGATTTCATGAAAGTGAAAATGGTAAAAAAGATCATTAGTACAATAGTGGATTGTTTCATTCTAAATCCCCACATGCTTAAGTACCTTCCGGCAAGGTGTGTGTAAAAAGTTACATGTTGGAATCTCTATAGTCCTATAGCACTTCTCAAATAGGCAAAAAACAGCCTAAAATGTCGTCGCCTTATCTTTGATAGTTTTATAAGGACTTGAGAAACGTTAAACCGTCTGAAGTGATACATAAAACCATTCAATTCGTATTTTATCAATCGGCTACCGGCGTAGCGGTAGAAATCCTCAGGTCTCATCGTCTTAATACTCTCGGAGAGTCCAGCAATTCTAGCTAAGATTTCCGAACACCTGTCTGCATCCGGTATCTCAGGCTGATAATCCTCGTTTAGCACTGTCGGGACCATTGAATACCCTTGATACCCTTGTTTATCCATTTTGATCATCAAAATCATACTTTCTTTGCGAGTTTGCCTGCCAAGCACTGAATACCAAAGACCTGCCCGTGGATCAAAAATAAATTCGCCAAGACTGTAGGCAATTAAGCCACCACCATATTCCTCTATTCCCTGCAAGACGTGAGGGTGGTGACCAAGTATAATGTCGACTCCCTCATCAATTAACTGGTGACAAACCGATATTCCCTCATCGCTAGGATAATCCATATAGATCATGCCAAAATGGAGAGAAACAACAAGGACGTCAACCAGCTTCCTTGCCATTTTAATGTCTTCAACCATTATGTTCCGGTCCATTGGGGCAGCACCACAGCCTGTACTAGTAGCTGAGTGGTCGGTCTTCGCGTAGGCTAGAAACCCAAGGTTAAGCCCTCGAATCTCAAGCTGAACAAGTTTTCTGGCATCATCTAAATTTTTGCCGGCACCCACCGCACTAATAGATAGACCGTCGAGCATTGAAAGGGTAGTGTAAAGACCTTCTTCTCCTCTTTCTAAAGTGTGGTTGTTCGAAAACGACATAACATTAAATCCAGCTAGCTTCAGGGAAGATGCGGTCGTAGGATCTGCCCAGAACTCGGAAGAAAAAGCGGACGACTCTCCTGGAGGAATAGAGCTAAAAGGAATCTCTAAGTTACCGAAAACAACATCAGCTTTTGCGAAAACCTTCTTCACCTTCTCAAACGGAAATGAGTTCCCTCGCTTCAGGATGTTATATCGCACATTTCGGATGAGGCCAACATCACCAACAGCTGCAAGGGTGACAAATCTGCCAGAATCTACATCCACACAAACGTCCATCATAAAACTCCACAAACGACTGAGATAGCACTTATGAAAACACTAGTGTTTATCAACGAAAAAACATAATCATCGGGAGAGCATTATAAAATTGAGCCTTCCTGTCATCTTGTCATAAAATCCTTGAAGATAAAAACCAAACAAAAGTGTGAAAGGCACTGCCAATCCAATACCAAAAAGAGCAGATTTAGATATCCACGCGAAGGATGACAATATAAATTCATGGAAAAGATAGGTGGCAAAAATACAGCTACTAATCCTAGAAAAAAATCCAAGAATACTACGATTAATGAATCTATGAAGTAACGATAAACAGACGGATGTAGTGGCAAAACAATATATAGGTGAAAGAAATTTAAACAGATAATACAATGTCTCTTCATTGAATACCAAGACTATAAACATCGTAGCAGGAAATAATGCAATAAAAGTTATATGACCATAACGCAGTATGCGATTAAATTGTTTTATATCATTTTGGTACAGCAGCCTGCCAACATACATTCCGGCAGAAAATTGCACCAAGAAAAAAATAAACGTCACATCCTGCAAATTACTAGAGATGTACATTGCTTTATTGGACAAATATTCATATGAAAGAATAATAGACGCGTATAATATGTAAATTAACGCAGAATAGAAAACATATTTGTGATGATACTTAGCGAGCAAGACAAAAAGTATCGGAAATAATAGGTAGAACTGAAAAATTATACCCATGAACCACAGAGGCTTTGGGTTATGACAATAAATTGGGAAAAAGTTGTGCAAATTTAGGAGATGAACAAAGAAGTTGCTAATATCTATATTAGCAACGAAGTACATATAGAGAAATAAAGAAAAGACATACAAAGGATAGATTCTGATAAACCGTTTGAGATAAAATGCCATGGGGCGAATGGGTTTTTTATGCATACTCAGACTGAGTCCAAGCCCACTCATAAGAAAAATAAATCCCATGAAAATATCTACCAAGCTTAGTATGCCTATGTATATTATTTTGATTCGTGGGATATGGAAGTACCAATGAATATGGCGAGCTATGACCAAAATTATGAAAAAAACCTTAATGGTATCGAGTGATTGGTAGAGAGTGGGATCTTTAGATTGTGAAATTGTCATTCTATTTTTTGTAAGAAGTGGAGTTAGAGAAATATAGTAGTATAGTCCTTAACAAAAGGTTAATCATTTAATATAATGGATACTTCGTGAATGGGTGGAATAAGAGAATTTCATCGCTTCCAATACTTCGGATTCAGGAAATTTGCGTCTTGCAGAAAAACAAGGAACCTACCAAGAAAAAACCTGGGCTTTTGGATAAATGGAATATCATTAAATTGGATCGTTTTTGATTTGCTTTTGTATATCAAATAGACTTTGAAAGCTTTGAGGTCTCCAATTGAAATTGAGCCGGTTTCGTTCACGGGAATTTCAGTGCCATCGGGAGTGAACAACGGCTCGGTCTTATCGAGCAAAAGTGTGACGTCGCGAATTGCGTGGCGGCTGGAGTTGGCGATTATATAGGCGTTGTCAAGATCGTATGCGACAATGTCTTGAAAGCGGGGGTCCTTGGGCAAAAGCGCGGATGATTTCATGGAGTAGGAGGTGACGGTCTTGGGGAGTATGGAAGTGAGATTTTTCTGTAAAATGGGTTGGCCATTGTAGAGGACATAAGTCTGAAACGGTTCTATGTCACCCAGTATGATTTCGGAGTCAGAGTTGGGACTTATTGACTTTCCAAACGCTGAGAAGTAGAGAGATTTTTGTGGAACCAGCAATGTAAGACCTGTGACCCGTTCAGGATTGCAGTTGGAGATCAAATATGCATCATCAATTTGGATAATGCTTATGTTCTTTAATAGTAGGAGTCTATCCAGAATCGTCGAGGCTGGGGCTAGCCATGCACTTCTGTCTCTTGATATTTTCATCATCTGACGCTCGAAATGTGGATCCAGAGTCGAGTTTTGAACAAAATCTGTGCCAAAATGTGTGTATACTATTGAGATACCTCTTTCCTTCTTTAATTTAGTAAGATTGGCGTCACTGAGCAGTTTGTTGAAGATTTTCGAGTTAAATCCATCCGAAAATGAGAAGTGGTAATTGACATAGCGTTTACCTTCTGGATGGTAAGGCATGTATGGGTCGAAAGCTAAAGTGTTTATTGAAGGGGTCCCCCACATTCTTACGTATTTTATGTGATCTTTGGCAAAATCTCCCCAGAAATATTTGCTTGTCTCGATGTGGCCTGAATAAGGATTTGTAGCCAGCAAGCCGGCGAAGAATTTCATAAAGCGGTTGGTGAAGATGTCCTTTCCCCAATAGAGATTTTCTAGATTTTTCGAATGCATGATTACCATATTTGGGTATTTGCCAAAATGTTTCTTGAACGTTTCATAGCCATCAAGTGTGTCTTTCCTGTAATCGTTACCTGCTGAGATCGTGTGAGTGGCGATTTCAAAACCATTCTTTTGAAGAAAACGAAAGTACTCGAGATATTCCTTGTTTTCAGTGGTGTCCCCGTAGCTGTAATTTGTAACAGGTCTTTCAGGCCAACCATTGCTTTTATCAGCATTCTTTACCCAGACTGCCGCAGTTGTTTTGAAACCCTCTTGCAAGAGAAAATCATAGACTATTTTAACGTTCTTGAATTTATTGCCGTCCGGATCATCAGTAACAGTGAAGGCAAAATTTTTGCCATAAGGATGTGGGGAGATTCTGATTTCAGTATTAGAGATATGTCCAGAAGCAGTCAGGTACTTAAGCAGGATCAGAATAGAAAAGATACAAAAGAGCAGATAAACTATCTTTCGCTTCATTGTGCATACCCTTGAAGGATGGTTCGCTCTTCGTCGGTGGAGTGAATGATCTCAGCCTTTAAAGCCACACCAAGAAGGGGCCATAGCCACGCTGATAATGCACCGTTAAACATCCTAGTCCCGGTCAGATTCACAATAGTAAAAGAAACAAAAGCCAAGAAGCACCCGAGTAACAAGCCATTCACCAGAGGATGCTCAATACTACTGTTGAATGTGACAAGGGTTTTCAGTATTACGTAGAGCAGAATCAAAAAAGATGAGATACCAAATATGCCCGTTTCCAGCATTATTTTGATGTAAGTGTTATGTGCGTCTTTTCCTACGTAGTGTTCTGCTTGCTCAAGGCCTGTTCCTCCAATGAAATATGGAGGATGGGTCATCGCACTTATGGCTTCAGTCCAGAGAGTAAGACGTCCTTGAGCAGATTTGTCCTCAACACTCGACGCTCTTTGTACCACCGATTGAGGTAATAAGGAAAACGCTAGTATAAACAGAAGTGCAATTGCAAATATCATCTTCCTATTGTTTCGCAAAAAATAGAATAATATAGTCAAGGAAAACGCAAGCCAAGCACCTCTTGAGAATGAAAACAGAAGGGGGAATGTAAAGAGGAAGGCGAGGCCGAGGAGAACGTATTTCATAGACCTTTGATTGCAGTGAATAGCCAGGCCAATTAAAACAAAAGTGTAGATGCCGAAGAAGGCACCAACTTCGTTTGCGCTGGCGGTTCCGAAACCACCCTGTCCCGGTAGTGAAAAAGTTCCCGAAATCATACCCTTGAGTTCCCAGGTGAATTTGGAACCCCCCAATAATGCAATGGCATTCTTGTATTGGATAAAAACGACATAGCCTTCATAAAGCATTACCAAGCACATAGCAAACAGTATGATCTTTATTTGTTTATGAGTTTCTACGAAATTAAGAAAAACGAAAAAGAGAAATAATTCGGACGATATTGTCTTGAGTACTTGAAGGGTATCCATTGGGTCGGGAGGAAAAGGTCCGACAAAGCCCCTGATATATGAAAAGATTAGAAATCCAATGAATACCAAAAGAGGTTTATTGATCGAAGTCTTTATCCACCCAATATCCCGCCGAAGAAGCCAGGCAATGATAAGAAACAGATACATCACATTATACCAGTCAAAGGGACCTATACGTAATCCTGTATTAAAGGTCTTCAAAGGGTTAAGAATTATGAATGCAAGAAGGAGTAAGAAGCTCATTGTTTTGTTTCGGTATTTAGGTGCAAGCGGAAAAGATAGATCATTAACTAGCTGTCGAAGAAGGGTGATTTCTGTAGAAATCGAATAATATAGATTTGTCTGAGTTTAAATAAGGTTAGGAAATAATTATGCGACTCGAGCCATTTCTCTTAAATCCGTAAAGCTTTCATCGCTCAAGAATGGCGGACATGGTTGGGGAACAATTTATAATACACTCCTGATAAAGTGCCTCTGTTGCTTGCACCATCTGTTGTGCAGTAAAATTCCTCTGAAAAAACTTGTACGCTCTATTAGCTAGTTCCGTACGAAGAGCAACATTTTGTAGTACTAATAATGTTTTCTCAGCAAGAGATACAGAATCCCTCGGGGGCACCAAGAAACCGGTCTGTCCGTCTATTATCGCTTCAGAGTTACCTCCTACGTCAGTCGCTATCACACAAGTCTTGGAGGACATAGCTTCCAAGATCACTATCGGCAAACCTTCCCAAAGAGATGAAAGAACGAATACGTCGATTGCATTTAGTATCTCAGGTATATCCTGTCTTAAACCTGTAAAGATCACTCTGTTTTTGAGCTGATTTTTGTGTGAAAGCGCCTCAAGTTCTGCCCTTCTTTTTCCGTCACCTACAATTAAGAAGTACGTATCGGGTTGCTTCAGTAGTATTCTCTGGGCGGCGTCCAAGAGATATTCGTGTCCTTTTTGCTCTATCAGGGCACCCACTGTACCAACAACCAGCTTGTCTTGTGGAATCCCAAATGTTTGCTGAAGATATCCTGATTTTTTGTTATTCTGAAATCTTTCGGATACAATACCGTTTTTTATAGTAAACAATTTACGTTTCGGTAAGTGATATTTTCTTATGTGAGATTGCCTTACAAAGTCTGAACAGGCGATGATTCTGTCATTAAATAGACTGAAAATGTAGTTGATAATGGGATAGAATTTAGTTACCCTACCATAGTAATAAACATTGTGCTCTGTGCGAATGAATGCTTTTACCTGGGCTAATTTCGCTGGTATGAGGCCCCAGTTGTTTCCAGCTGGATTATGCGCATGAACGATATCAACCGATTCTCTCCGTATTGCCCTATATACTTCCAAGAAGGTTTTTGACTGTAAGCGGGCCTTTTTTTGGAGCAGATATACGGGGACACCATAAGATCTTATCCTTTCTACTAGAGGGCCGCCGTCTGTTATAACCAATACGGAGAGCCTATATTTTTGCCTGTCAAAATATCTTGCATAAGCCGCGATTACCTCCTCCGCACCTCCAGCGTGCAGAGAATAGATAATGTGCATAACATTAGTCTTGGCCATCAACGCTTATCCTCTCTTGTTCATAATAGGTTATATATTTCCCCATGTGAGTTCTTTCGATGTTATCCACTATTTGGAGTTCAAAGCGGCAGTCCTCGCCAAATCTCTCGAGCAATCGCTTAAACAGAAGGTCAGTAATTCTCTTATCTAGCTTATCCCAAGCCTGCAGCCGTACCAAAAACTGATCTCCCTCTTTTCTGACAATCTGGTACTTTTCAATCGGCGCAGCCATATGAGCGAGATCTTTGAACAAAGAGTTAAAAAAAACTGTATGTACACGTCTTCCACTCCTTAATTCAATTACTTGTCTCAGTTTGCCCTTAAGGTTCTCAAAAAGCGGTAAGCCTCTGGCACAAGAGCACTTGTCGGGCATCAAGTGAAGAGTGTCACCCAAGTCGTAACGGATCATCGGCGCAGCAAAACTAAACAAATCAGTTACGACTGTGCTTCCATTTTGCACCTCTAGGAAAACGGACTCTATCGGTACATGAAGAGACCCTTGAGGACATTGAAATCCTAGCAGACCCACCTCTGCACATCCATAAGAGTTGGCCACTGTTGTTCTGAAGACTTTTTCGATTTTTTCCCTTTGATGTGGTTCCAGTTCTTCACCATGAACGACCACAAGCTGAGGCATCCCACGAGTGAATTGAATCATCTCCTTATGCGCCATGCAGGCAAGGTCATAAATCGCTGTAGGATATCCATAGATATAATCGGGCCTGAACTTTTGCATTCCAAGAAGAAATTTTTTGCACTTCTTTTCACTAATGTCTGAAGCGTATAGATGTATGCGGTTAAGCGCCAGGTCTTTCAGTCTTCCTTTAATGTAATTTTGTAATCCAGTGCCGATACCACCCACCATTGCGTAAGGTGCACCGACTTTAATGCCATACCAACTGAGCCCGCGAAAGATATTTGCGTGCAAATACGCCCATGATTCATTGTCCCTGTATATCTTCAATGGTGTACCTGAGGATCCTGACGTGCTCGCCAGAGTAGAGGGTCGAGATATTTCGCATTTACTCATCAAATTCATAGCGTTTCTTTGGACATCAGCCTTAGTAAGCAATGGTATATTTTTGATATCCGCTGGCGACTGAATGTCCTCTGGCTCCATTCCGATATCATCCAGACGCTTTTTGTAAAATGGAACATGACGATAAGCATGCTCAATCAATCTCTTCAAACGATACCACTGGATATCTTCCAATTTCTCTCTGGAGAACCATTGGCTTCTTTCTAATTCTGCCAGAACTCTATCTACAGGTTCTCTTCGAGCTTTCTGTATTCCGAAATACGATGCACGCGCAAATATAACAGGAAGTCTCACAGCAATACCCTATTCTTCAGTACTTCAAAGATTTTCTCAAAATTCTTTTCCCTGTCAAAATGCTCTTCGACAAACAGTCTGGCGTTTCTGACGAGTCTTTTTCTTAACTCTGTATCCTCTAAAACCTTCATTACACCGGAGGCCAGAGCTTCAGGATCGGATGGTGGAACAAGGATACCGGTTTGTTCATGAGCAACAGCCTCGGGAATGCCTGCAGTACTACTTCCCACGACTGGGACTCCCATGGCCATGGCTTCAATTACCACATTCGGTATACCATCACGGCCACCATTAGGCAGTATAATGCTTGGCATTATGAAAACATGCGCTTTTTGAAAAATTTCGACCAGATCTTTGTGCAAAACTTGACCGGTTAATAATACGTTGTCCTGTAGTCCCAACTGTCTTATAATTCTTGACAATCTCTTTCGAAAGTAACCTTTTCCTACTATATAATACTTGTATTCAATCTGATTATTTTTCAGGTGTTTACATGCATCTAGCATGTAGTGAAATCCTTTTGCTTCATGCAAGTTGCCCACTGACATTAGGATATATGGTTTATCGATGGCTAAAATAGACCCTCTTGGCTTCATTTGGAATTTTTCCAGGTTTACGCCATGGTAAACCACATGCACTTTTTCATCTAGATTTACTTTCAGAAGGTTTTCCATAAAAATCTTGTTTGCCTGAACACAAGTGAAACTGAACATCGACGACTTAATTTTTTTATCAAGCATGTCGACATTTCTATAGATATCAGCTCCAGCATGAGAAGAGAAACTAAATGGAACGCCAGTTAGTTTATTAATGATATAAGCTATAGTAGCTGGATAGTGTGCCCAATTTGCATGCACATGATTAATTCCTAACCTCTGTATATACCAAGCATAATATATTGCCATAGGAAGAACCGCCCAAGTCTGTATTATATATTTGAGTGGTCTGCGTACTGAGGAAATGACATCCCAAAGGACGGAAAAGAGCTTAACAGGACTTTTCAGAATAAAATACATCGCAGCCATCAAGTTCGAAAATCCAAAAAATGAAGTGTAATGAACATCCTTCTGCAGTTCATAATAGACTTCCTGAACATTCTTAAACGAATGTCGGTTTATTGGTAATATAATTATTGGAATTCCCCTTTTCTTAACCTTTGCCATTTCGGAAGCCATAAATGTGGTTACATAGGGAAAATCCATCTCGATATACGCTATCTTTTTCATTGTTCTATTTGGGTGGAATACAGACAGGGGAAAAAGGAATTCATCCCGAGGTTCGGTAACGTATTACAGTCGCTGGATTACCTCCTGCGACGGCGAAGGGCGGTATATCCTCACGCACTACAGCTCCTGCACCTATTATCGCTCCATCTCCGATGGAAACCCCTTTAAAGATAACACATCGGGCACCGATCCAGACATCATTTCCGATTGTCACTGGGGCACTTGCTTGCTGGGTGTCAACAGGATCTCGAGTATAGATTAAACACCAAGGAGATATATCAGTGTGATCACCAATATGAACCTGATTACTGAGGTCAATGCGAGAAAATTTGCCAATGGATGATCTATTTCCAACGAATAGTTTATTACCATCGCCAAAATAAACTCTTGTCCTGCAGTTCAGTCCCCAACCGCATCTAGCAAATATCCTTTTACAAAGAGCAGCCCGCGCCGCCGATCCTAGCTCGTTTATTGCGAACCTTTCGGGTATATATTGAGCAATGCAATAGTACATCAAAAGGCTAATATATCGTAGGATGTATGATGAGATCACTGTCATCGTTAGTAATTATCTTGTAACGGTCTTGCCGGGACTCCTATCACAGTCGACCCCTCTGGGACATCCCGTGGAACAACTGTCCCAACCTCAATAGTGGCATTACGACCAATCGAAATGCCCTTAAGTATAATTGCCCTGGAACCTACCACAGCTTGTTCGCCAACTGAAACGGGTGCCCGAATATATGGTTGTTCTTGCATTGTTATATCTGTTCTCGAATTGCCATGATCTTGCGTGTAAATAAGCACCTCCTCACCTATATAGGCTCGGTGTGCAATGTGGACCTCTGCATTTAGATTTATTTGAGTTGCCCTTCCTATGTATACATAATCCCCAACGTGGAGGAGCTTGCCCCGACCAAAGTCCACTTTATGTTCAATCATTAGTCCATGTCCGCAGTTACCAAATATTCTGGCGCATAACAGTCGCCTAAGCCAGAATCCAAAGCTGGTAAGCGGAAAAGAGGTTGGAATATGTTTTGCGATAAGGTGATATAAAAGTAAGCAAACATTGCTAACAATAACCTTCAGTAGAGGCGTTTTAATTGTCATTTGAGCTAATGCCTTTTTTTATTCTGATATCATCAAAAATACTCACATACGAAGAGGCTACAGAATCTATGGAGTATTCTTTCTCGATCTTTGCTCTAGCTAAGCCCATCAATGGCCCATAGGCTGCATAATTGGAGTAGGCTTTGTATATGGTATTACTCAACCCATATACATCTCCCGGCCTGAACAGCAGACCACTAACATCGCTTTCTATGACATCCGCATTAGTATCAATATCAGTTGCCACTACTAATAGCCCGCTGGCCATCATTTCGAGCAAGACGTTAGATAAGCCTTCATTGTGTGAGGGCAACACCCCCACATCTGCGGCTCTGTAGATATCGCTGATGTCATCCCTTCGTCCTAGTAGATGAGTATTTTCTTTAAGTCCGAGTTCAATTACTAGGCGATCCATTTCTTCGAACAAAATGCCGTTACCTATCAGTAGGAGTTGCATATCGGTAGATCTCTTGGTTACATGACGCCAGGCCTTCAAGAGGCCGGGGATGTCCTTTACAGGCACAAAACGCCCTGCAAAAACAAAGGTAAATACATCTTTTATCTTGAGTCTCGACCGTATTTCCTTCTTTTCATCCTGGGTAGGAGGTTTGAATGTTGAGCAATCGACTCCGTTGGGAAGATAGTATACCTTAGTCTCAGGCAAACCGAATGAGATGAGTTCCCTTCGAATCTCACGACTAACAGCAATATAAGCGTCAGCTTTTTTTATTGCCCAGCTCAATAAGCCGGTAAACCTTCTTCCTCTTATGTATTCAACGCCGAACAATCCAAGGCCAGTGAATTTGAGCACTACTGGTTTTCGAAAGATTTTGCCAAAAAGTGAAGCAGCGAACGCAAAATATTCCACAATGACGACATAATAAACATCCCAAACTGTTCTCGTCCTGTAGAGGTACAAAAACACCTTAATCATATATACAAAAGTTCCCAAAAAAGGCAGGGAGGGATAGGAAATTCTTGTGACTGGGATGCCGTTGACTACTTCATCCTTTTTTAGGCTCTTGTCAAACCGTAATGTTAATACCTGAACCCGGCAACCATTCTTTAGAAGTGCAAGAGCCAATGCTTCCGCCTGCCTTTCAGCTCCCCCTATTTTGGGATGATAGCCGTTTATCAAAATCAAAACTGAAGGTTTGTCCATCTCAGCACTTATCTCGCTGTTCGCAAAGTGATTGCATAAGGCTTTCAAGATCACCAAGGAAGAATTCCCACGAAAAGGAAGATTCAATGAACCTTCTGGCGTTTATACCAAGTGCCAATCTTTTCTCAGGACTCTCCAGCAAGAGTAGAACTTTCTCCGCAAACTCTTTTGGATTATCGGCAATAAGAAGGTCTTGATTCGGTTTAGCACGAATCCCCTCATTAGCGTTGGACGTAGCAACCATAGGCAGCCCCATCGACATACCCTCGAGCAGCTTATTTTGAAGCCCAGCCGCAATACGTGTCGGCACTACACCGACTGTAGCGCGGCTAAGATATGGTCTAAGGTCTTCGACTTTACCGGTAACGATTATTTCTCCACCATTCCCAAAACTCCTAACCGTTGCAGATGGATTTTTCCCAACAATATACAGCTTAACTCCAGGTCTTTCCTTTCTAATCAATGGAAATATTTCCTCGCAGAAGAAAATAACTGCATCACGATTAGGAGGATAGCCCATATTGCCGGTCATAATTAAGCTGTCCTCTTCAGGCTTGCAATTTGCCGGCCGCTTAAAATAATTTTGGTCTACTCCATGGGGCAGTAAGAACACATTATCCAATGTACGGCGTCCTTGTCTTTCTATTTCAAGCTTATCCTTGTCAGATATCAACAGGACCTTATCGAAATCCTTGCAGATACTGTATTCGTAATTTTGAACCAATAGATGCTCGATAGAATAAAATACCCTTTCAACTATACTATTACTATATTTTTTAAGTCTTCGATAGTTTAAGGCCAAAGAAATCTGTAAAGCTAACACTTTAGGTATATGATTTATCTTTCTCACGTATTCAGCCATGCGAATAGTGTGGCAGTAAACGAGATCTACGTTGTTTTCTTCAATAGACCTAGTCACTGCTTTAGCCATTTTGTGATTATCAGAATAATAAGAGACCTGCAAAGGTCTAACTTTAGTTAACGATCGATTACAGTTGAGAAACGCTTTTGAGCGATTATGATATTTTGTAACAAGACTGCGGCAATGAGGACTTATTTTATTCAAGTCGCCGATATTCTTCTTATCCGCAAAGGTGATTAAACTGACCTCGTGATTCAGAGAAAAATATTTGAGATAATTATAAATAGTAAGCCGATCGCCTTTGTCAGGAGGATAGGGAAACCTAGGCGTTATTATCAAGAGTCTCATTGTATTATCAAATGTTTAGTATTTCAGCTAGTTAATTCACCAAACAAGACCTTCGTATTCGAACTCGTGAGTGATGTTATCGGGAAATAATCTAACAAGATCAAAGACGATCTTATCTTTACCATGTTCAGAAAGAACTTCGACATATTCATTTGAGTTGCCACAAACAACAACAATGTCGGAGTGGTTTATCACTTCCTGCGGAGATTCCTTCATCAGTGAATCCACATGGGGGAGGTGCTTTTTAAGGTAGTCTCGGTTGGCACCTACCAACTTGGAAATATTCACATACTTATCGTATAAAGCAATAGAATATCCTTTGCCTAAAAGTAGCTCAACTAATGCTATATAGGGACTCTCGCGAAGATCGTCTGTACCTGTTTTAAAGCTGAAGCCTAAGAACCCTACATTTCTCTTATTATATGATAATATTTTGCGAAAAGCGGCACGAATTTGTACATCGTTGCTTGGCAGTATAGAGTTTAGAAGTGGTAATTCAAGATCCTCGATCTTTGCTTTGTAAATTAAAGCTCTGAGATCTTTAGGGAGGCAGGAGCCGCCGAAGGCATACCCGGGCCTTAGATATGCAGAAGATATATTGAGCTTTGTATCCTGACAAAATATGTCCATAAGTTCCCAGCTATCAATATCCATTACTTTGCAGAGTCTGCCTATTTCATTTGTAAATGCTACTTTGAGTGCATGAAAAGCATTGTTTGCATATTTAATAAGTTCAGCCGTCTTAATTGTTGTAATATAACATGGGGCATCAACAAAATGGAAAAGGTCCGAAACAATATGGGAAGTGTGTGGGTCAATACAGCCGATAACGGTCTTAGGTGGTTCATAGAAGTCTAAAAGAGAGGTTCCCTCACGAAGGAATTCAGGATTGTAAAAGACATGGAAGTCTTTACCTGCCGTTTTTCCTGACGTTTTCTCAAGAAGTGGAATAAGCAATGACTCCATCGTGCCAGGCAGCATTGTGCTTCTGTATACGAGGGAGTAAGAAGATGGCCTCTTTTCTAATGCACTGCCAATCTCAAGGCTAACTCTCTTCAGAAACTCTAAATTAATATTCCCATTATCGATACTAGGAGTCCCAACACAAACAAAACATAAATCGGTCTGAGCCACAGCTGCTGACGCATCACATGTAGCTTCAAGCTTGCCTAGTTTAACCGTGGACTTAATCAATTCAGGAACATCTTTTTCAACAATTGGAGATATACCATTATTGATGAGTTCCACCTTTGACCGGTCAATGTCAACACCAATAATGTTGTGTCCCAAATCGGCAAAACAAGCAGCGGTGACACAACCTACGTAACCAAGACCGAAAACACCGATTTTCATGACTTATCCTTTTGTAATCACAAATACATCACGTCGTTTAACAAACTGAATCAAGGACCTCAAAATACTGCCAAGATATCCTTTTTCGATGGTTGATAATGCAAAAAAGTACACAATTACACCATAAATTAAAAAAAACACTAGAGCCAAGGATATAAATAATGGCCACGATTGTGGATCGAAAATGTATGAAAGAATGAATCCTAATAGAGAGGACAGACAAAAAGCAATTAAAGGATCTCTAAGTGTTGTAAGAAAGAAAACTTTCGCACTGATCCTAATGACTCTGACGGTATATGGTAACACAAAGAAGAAATTAAGAATCAAGGATGGAAAAAGAGTGCCAAGGGCAACGCCAATTATACCAAAAATCTGAATGAGAATGACACTCAAAATAAGATTAAGTATAGCCTCAACCACTCTGATAAAGGCTAAGTACTTATGTTTATGCATTCCAAGAATAATGTTGGATGCAGGGAAGAACATCGAATTCGCTATTTCAGCGAACAATAGTAAAACTAAAATAGGATAACTTGAGATAAATTCGGTTCCCATCCATAAACACAGGAAGGATTTTCCCAAAAATAGCAAAAAAACGATTGGGGGAATGACGATAAATAAAGCTGCTCTGGTGCTTGAAACTAATAGATTTGCAAGTTTATCTTTATCGTTCAATGCCTGAAACTCACTAGCCGCAGGAGCAAGAACGTAGGATAACTTGGCAATAATGCGGCGGCAATACTCGACCAAACTCCAAGCAATAGCGTATATTGTGACTTCAGAAGGAAATTTAAAAATACCTATTACAATTGCATCTGTGTAAAAAACTATCTTGGTTGAGACATTGATGGCAAAGCTGTAATTACTAAATGAAAACATTTGATTAAGTGATGTTTTTCTAAATGTTATAAGTTGGTTTTTTACACGAAGGCCCGGTATTAACTTGTAAGTTGCAATGATAAATAAAATATGTTTAAGCTGTTCAAAACTGAATGTTATGACGGCTAGAGCCATTAAACTTGAATTGTAAGAGATATACACAACTATGATAATAGTTCGGAAAAGGGTGATAAGAATGGATATCGCGTTCGAGAGCTCATATCTTTGGAGGCCACTTATCGTACCTGCATAGACATTACCTAGAAGTTGGGAGGCGAGAGTGAGACCGATAATAATGAAGACTTGTCTGGCTTCCGATGCAAGGTCGGGAGCAATATGAAAGATGCGTGTTACGAATAAGCCTATGATCAAAGTAAGAAGTACTACTAGTGTTGCGAGTAAAAGACAAAGCTGCAATGCAGTTGCTATTGTGCTGTTCAGAGATGTTTGGTCCTGCTTTACGTGGTGTTTTGCTATAAAAGCAGTAACTGCTGTTCTTATTCCGAGTTCCATGAGGCCCATGTAGGATACAGCCTGGCCGAAGAGAACCCAAAGACCATACTTTGTTGTGCCTAAACTGTGGACCAAAAATGGTGATAAATAGAAGGCGACCGCCATATGGAATAAAAGGCCAGCCCAGTTTGAGAAGACATTCTTTAGTATTTTATTAGAGGTTTGCACAATAAATGTTTGTCTTGATTTTAATTGTTATAGGTGTATATGTTTTTTCAAGCACCTCTGAAAAAGGTATGAGCTGAGGGTAAAATGCACATGGCTTGAGACTGTTGGTAAATGGATTTTGTGAAGGGAAGGCAGCAGCAGATTGTTTTCGTGTCGGCCTGAAGTGCTGTATACCTTAGATATAAGAAAAATGTGCCGGATAAAGGTAGTCACACACAAGGGTATATTGTTAAGTCTATTTTAGATGTAAATTGGGATCTGATTGTTCTTGTAAGAATATATTATATGTTTCTGTTAATGTCAGTGAGAGCATCTGATAATCAGCTACAAAAGAGAGATACTGCTCGATTTTGCGATAAAATATGTCTAAGTCTTGTTTTGTTTTTACATAAGGGGAATTCCCAGGTATAAGGGAGGAGGAATGAAATATCATATTTAGATATGATATTCCATTCTTGAGCAGTATTTTTGTAAGCTGTATCATTTCTTTTGCTGTGTTTGTTTCCGGTGAGAGCCAGACTTGCTTAAATAGTCCGGCTATATTCAGGATTGCCTTCAGGCGCGATACGGTCATTATTCTTGTGTTCAGGATTTTGAAGATTTTATTTGCTAATGCAAGATTATTGTGTAGAAAACCAGTTGAAACCGGCACCTCTAGTAAGATGTTGTTGGAGGAAATGGCTGTAGGATTTGAGGATCTGATTATAGTAGGTGTGGCGGGGGAATTGGAAAAGTCCGGACCAAAGTGGTTCCTCCAATTTATGTATGGCGTAACGGATGTATCAACTGTGTAAGCGAGTTCATTGAGGGATCCGGCTACGGTGGAGTTGTATCCAAATCTACCAGCTCTAAATGACTTTGGCTCGAGGTGAAAGTTGTTTTTGATCGTGTTGTGGAGAGAACTAAGTTTTTGGTATTGGAGTTCTGGTGGTAAGTTGCAGAGCATTGTGTTTCTGATGTTTCTCTGTTCGCTAAAGGGAGGGGTATTCCAGGGATGGCAATGCGTTCCTATCTCGCAAAGTCCTGTTTGTGCTATCTCCTTGAGGATGGACTTTGCAGCGCTATCGGTCGCAACTGGATAGTTAATCAGATAGGTGGGCTTCACGCTAAATTTGTTAAAAAGTTCTTGTAGCCTTGGTAGCTGTTTCACATTGTGCAAGGTATAGGAATTGTGATTGTAGCTACGCCAGGTATCCTCTTCGGTGTCAATTGTAATGATTAATTTCACTTTGGTCACTCTCATAAGCTGGCTAAGATTTTAATGAGCTGCAGGGGAGCGTTGAGAGATTATATTAGCGGGCGCTCTAAGGTTAGAAAGCTAAGCGGTTATCTGAGCAATAATAAACATAGAATTCGCTACAATTGGAACCGTTCCTGAGCGAATATGAACACGTACATGCATTAGAAATCAGCATCGGCAACTGTGATATAAAAGGGATTTTCATCAAGGTAATATTGAATCCGAGGATCCTTGTCTCCAAAATACACGAGTACCAAGCCTTGGCCCTGCCTTTTGTGAAATCCTGAGCTTTTAAGTTTCTCTTTTAGAGTAGGTGTTCCACAACAAAACATAGTGATGGATGTAAATCCTGCAAATCGCATTCGGTGCACGAACCTTCTAAGGAGTTTATGGAGAAAAGCTGGTTCGCGCGCCAAAATATCTGCAATAATTACTTTTTTTTCTGTTTTCTTTATGTGATAGATTATATACCCTTGCAGAACATCCTCACGGTCAAAAAGGCAAAAGACCTCATATGACTTATGTGGGCATTGCTTGAACCTCCAGTTCAAATACGAAGCAGTTCTTTCGCCGATGGTCCCGTACTTGCTTGAAGCTGTCTCCCATAAATGGTCAAAACGTTCGTCGAAATTGTCGAGGACATCGATCCTTATGTCAGAACTGTTTCTTCTGTGAAGCTCTCTTGAAAGAAGCGTCAATGCTTTGTCTATTGGGAAAGAGAGTATCTTTAGGAGGGCATTGCCTTTCCTGTATCTGTTGATGATGTATTCACATCGCAATATTTTGGTCCATCTTTCCAATGGACCTAAGGTACGATAACCTACACGGAGGAGAACCTTTTCGGATACCATGTTAGGAAAGCCATAGATGAGGCTCATTCCTTTGTCCTGGAAACTGCCAGTAATTGCTTTCTGAAGTTTGATTGCAGGTCCGAGAGACCGGTATTTCCTGTCCACGCACAGGTCGACAGCGTGCCCTACCAATCGCATTTGATCACCAATCTTCATCCTGCGGTAACTGAGACCGGTTGCTCCCACCGTTACGCAACTTGCTGTCTTTAACAGCCAAGTCATCGAGGGAATATGAGAATTGTCTCGATACATCCACTCATAGCGGGCCTCATACGGACCAGATAAGTTCCTACCCCATAGCGCAATAATGTCAGAACGATCCTTAACTAGATCAGCCTCAACCACCTTATAATGAGTGGGATTGTTCACGAAGCTTTCATACCTTCAAGTCGTAGAAATGGATAAGCATTTCTGACTCATTCAGGGTCCCTGACTCTAGGGTTGCCGTGGCCAAGTCAAGGAATTTTCTCACGGAGCTTTTCGGATTATCCGGGTTATGATATTCATTATTGCGACTCAAAGGATAACAGAAATATTTGGCTCCATGATAATCCAATGCGATGGGATCAGTACTAGCTAGGATGGTTCTAATTCTTTTAGCTTTGTTTGGATCTATTCTACTGCCCCACCCTACCCACTCTGCGGTTACGATATTCAAATCTGCCTTTCGAATTGTATTCATGAAGTGGCCCAGAGGACCTGCCTTTGCATGGCGGAAATACTTTCCTCCACAGGCGTGCACATTGTAATAACCCATAGGCTTCAGACCCCACTCGCCACATGAGAGGTCTGTGATACCCATGTAGTTCTTAATTGAACTAGTGATGCCGGTATCCCGGCCATGATCGTTCAGTACTGCGAAATTTATGAATTTCACCTGTATGTCATTCAGGTACTTAGTATCTCCGTCTTTTTCTCTTTGAAATGCACCGTTTTTAAAATCGATTGTGATACCGCTGTAAGAAGATGTAAATATTGGGTATGTCATTTTGACCTTCCATTTTTTGAAGCCCCAAAATTTTCTGAAGGTGTAATCAATATCAGTCCATACATACCCATCTCCAGCTGCCGGAGAATCGACAATACCCGCATTTTGTCCATTTCCCCACACATCTCTCTTCGGTCCGCCGTCCCTCCAATGATATTTTGTTACATTTCTACGCCCCTGTCTGTTGTAGAGTTCAATAAGTGAATTTATACTGTGATTCACACCATCTATCTGACCATTAATCTCACTCAAGCGCGTCCATCCTCTAATGTTGTCTTGCTCTTCTTCCGGCAGAGATTCGTCCATGAAATGATGGTTCTCTGCAATGATGATTTCACCATTGAACCCTGGAATGTCCAAAACTAAATCGATAAAACCTTTCATGGCTGCTAAATTCGTTCTTCCCTGATTCCACCATTGTGCATTTGGTTTTAAGATGACTATATCATTGACTCCAATGAATTTCTCGATGCCACCCATCATCTCGATAATTTTGGCAACGTTTTGTTGAGGACTACCGTTTTTGGCGATAAATATTTCCGAAGATGCGTTCGCAACTTCGGCTGAGACCTGGGAAAAGCTAGCGTAACGCTTTGCCATATTTGGAAAAATTCTCCTTAGAATGGGTACAAGCGAGACCAGAAGACCGATTGTGAGGAGAAAAAACCTTCTTCTTGAAATCATGGCAATTTGTCTTTCCAAGAATTCATAATTTTGCTGCTACTGGATAAATGATCCCTGAAAATTTTATAGTCCGAGTTTCCCTTTTACCTCTTGAACTATTTTCCAGTCTGCAGGTTCAGACAGACGGCGGATGGCCTCCTCGCGAGTCAGTACGCCTTCGCGAACCAGCTCCGCCATCTCCACTGCATAAGGGTGAAATCCATGCTTTTCCAGGTGCACCTGGTTGGCAAAACCGTTGAGCAAACAATTAGTGGAGTTGGCATCGGTGTCTTTTGGCGGTTGCCAGCCTGCTTCCTGTATTCGCTGATAGATCTTTTCCTCGTCATAAACAGTGAAGGCCAGTGGATTGATGCTATAAGGAAAACTGTCTTTTTTCTCAAAGTGCCTTTCTTCCAAGAAGTATCTATTCACATCGTCCCCGACATGTTTATGCAGAGGATATAAGATAGCATCCTGCATTTTTCTAACCATAGTAGTATTTGTTTTGAAGACTGAGGTTGCAACCGGAGCTTGTCCCGGCGATAAGCCAAAAACAACAAAGGGAATATTTTTTTCAATGGCTATTTTAAGACAAGCAAAACGTATCAGTGAAAGACAGGTGGTACAGACAGATGTAGCCCTTTCCAAGGACTTTAGTGCATACAAATCTTGGGCTATTGAAGTATTAATCATCTTCTTAAAATCCAAAAAGCTCGGAAGAAATGTCAGGTGATCTACTTCTATTTTCGCTAGGACGTTATTTATATTGTTTATAGCTGTTTCTGATTGGAACCAGTTATTAAAAGAAAATGCCAAAACATTCAATTTATATTCATTTTTCATAAGATCCAGAGTATAAGTACTGTCTTTTCCTCCACTAAAAGCTACCAGGCAGTCGTAGGAATTCTTCCCCCTAAACTCTTTGATAAGATCGGCGAATTTTTTCTGGTATCGCGCTTTAAGTCCAACTCGGTCATTCTTTGCTTTTGATCGAAAACAGAAATTACAAATCCCGTTTCCATCGAAAGAAATTCCCGGAAAGCTTTCATTTAACACACATATTCTGCAAATCTGCATAGGCTACCCTTGATTGCCTTGGCTCATACGTTCACAAGCTGTCTCGAGAGATAGAAGAATCTTTCGGATTTGCTCGAACGATACGACCAGGGGTGGTTCGATCATCAGCACCGACTGGTTTCCAAAAGCTGGAAGTGCAAGCACACCCTGCTGAATCATCTCCTTAGCTAGCATGAGAGTTTTCTCAGGTCGAACGGTTTTTACCCCTATCAGAAGCCCTAAACCATTGGCGGCTTCGAGAAGGTTGGGATATTTGTTGACATTTTTTCTCAACTCATGAAGCAGGAATCGCCCCTTTTCTTTACAGTCATCCAACAGACTGTCGCTTTTCAGAATCTCAATGGTTGTGTAGGCTGCTTGACAGGCAAGGATGTTTCCTGCAAAAGAGGAAGCGGACATTGGAAAACTAAGGCCGAATTTTCTCCAGATGGTTTTCCTGGCGATCAATGCGCCTATGGGGATAAAACCTCCACCCAATGATTTTCCCACCACAAGAATATCCGGGACAATGCCGAAATAATCGCATGCGAACATATACCCTGTCTTGCCAAAGCCTGTTTTAATCTCATCAAGGATCAGGATAACGCCGAGATCGTCACACATACGTCTAACTTCCCGGAAATAGTCCTTAGTTGGTAAGCATACTCCGGCTTCGTGCTGGATTGGTTCAAGCAAGAGTGCTGCCGTATCTGATGATATGGTCCTCTTCAAAGCCAGAATGTCACCAAAGGGCACGTGGACAATTTCCGGAACCAAAGGTTCAAAGAAACGCCTAAAAGAGGCAATACCTGAGGCTGAAAGAGCACCAAAAGTGTAACCGTGAAAGGAGTTTTCTGCTGTTATGATTTGTTTTTTACCTTGATGGAGTCGTGCAAGTTTTAAAGCGTTGTCAATAGCTTCTGAGCCACTATTACAGAGGAAAAAGCAATTCAGATCTCCAGGAGTAATTTCGCCTAGACACTCCGCCAGTCTGACTGGAAGTTCTGTGATGAACGGTTTGGTCAGCAATTGTTTCTCATTCAACTGACCTTTCAAGGCTTCAATGATCTGAGGATGGTTGTGCCCTAAATTAAATAAACCATAACCGCCTACACAGTCGATATAAGTTTTCCCCGCAGAATCAGTTATCGTGGCTGCCTCAGCCTTAACAGCCACCCTCTCCAATCCCAATTTCTTTAAGAATTTGGGGTAAGCCGGATTAATGAATTTTCCGTAAGATTCAAACAGCTCTGAATCTCTTGACTGGTAAGACGCTTCCAATACCTCACCCCGCTATTTCTCGGTTTGATGCTCTCAGGGCGGTTTTGTCTATTTTCCCGTTAGGCGTTTTGGGAAGGTTTTCCATGACTAGGATTTCCTTGGGGATCATGAAATCTTCTAGATTTCTTTTACAATGTCGGACAATATCCCTATCACTCAAAATGTGTCCGTCCTTAAAGGCAACATATGCTCTGATAGCCTGTCCCAGGATTTCATCGGGGACACCGATTACAGCGGCCTCCGCTACGTTCTCCAGAGCACAGAGGCACTCCTCGATCTCTTTGGGGCTGATCCGTTCCCCGCGGCTCTTGATCATGTCGTCCCTACGCGCCACAAAGTAGAAGAACCCTTCTTCATCCATTTTGAAGAGATCCCCGGTATAGAGAACCACCTCGCCAGGATATTTTCCGGGCTTCAGAACCCGAGCCGTCTCTTCAGGGAGTCCCCAGTATCCACGCATGACATTAGATCCTCGCACCACAAGTTCGCCCACAACACCGGGCCCTACTTGGATGCCCGCATCGTCCACAATCCAGACCTCTTCATTGGGCATACCCCGCCCTACAGATGAGGGTCTGTTATCAATCTCCTCTGGAGGAAGGTAGGAGACCCGCTTGCACTCTGTAAGGCCATACATGGAGTAGATCCTCACATGGGGGAAGATCTTCCTGAGTTGCTCAATATAGGCTGGAGGTAGAGCAGCCGCAGTATTAGTAATGTAGCGGAGGTTTGAAAAATCAAATTTCTCCAAATCCTTTAGCCCTAGTAGGATGGCATAAATGGTGGGTACACCGGGAAATCCGGTCACCTTTTCCTGGACCATTTTTTTGATGACCTGGTAGGGATAAGTAAAAGATCTTTCCAGGACCACCGTGCCCCCAAACTTGAAGGCCATGAGCACCTGGTACAAACCGTAGTCAAAGGAGAGGGGCAACATGTTGATGATGATATCGTTCTCCCGGTTCTCCAGATAAGTGGTGATGGAGGTTGCAGCGGAGACCATGTTCAAGTGGGTGAGCATGACTCCTTTGGGATCACCGGTGGACCCAGAGGTGTAAATGATGGTTGCGAGGTCAAGGTCAATATTAACAGAAGGCGCAGGGCGCAAGGCGTAAGGCGCAAGGGACATTACGTCAAGGAAAGAGTGACTTTTCTGAGAATCGGAAAGAACGTTAGGAATGTCTTCGGGCTTGCCGACCCAGATAACGTCGTTCAGGAATTGAGCCTGAGTGATTGCTTCTGTGACGACATGATTCTTGCTTATATGGGTGATGAGTGCTTTCACCTGACAGTCATTCAAAATGTAGGAGAGTTTGTGAGCTTTCATGGTAGGACTGAGCATAAGAAAAATGGCGTCGGCCTTGAGAATTCCGAAAAGAGAAATTACTGATTCTACTGAATTGTCAAGCAGGATGGCCACCCTATCTTGACGTTCCACCCCGAACTCTCGAAGAAAACCCGCCAAGCGATTCGCCTGCTCATCAATCTCCCGATAAGTCAACCGCGCATCACCACAAATCAATGCCACTTTATCAGGCAGTCTTTTAGCTGAATTTTCGAGAAAATGCTGTAGTAACATGTTGATTCCTTGCGAACTGCTTTTCGCTTTTGCTAGAAAGGATTAACAGGATTTTCAGGATGTTTAAGAAGTGTTAAAGTTGCTGGCCGTTAGTGGACGATCTCTCCGCCAGCAGAGATGAGTGAGTTCATCTCTGCTGGAGAGTGACCGTTGTCCAGTTGCCATCTAATAATCTTGTAGATCCTGTAGATCCTGTCTGACCTTTCCCTCATGCCCTGAAAATCTTAATCTCTTTTGGCTGATTGATTGGATGTGGCGGGAAATTCTCTATAAACAAATGATCAACTAGTTG
>WOR8_10001658_pt1 | contig 30933 bp, 20 predicted proteins | sample DeeMarSeWOR38_10_FD_19890 | JGI IMG/M metagenome (IMG submission 19890) | reverse complement strand
CTTCGTTGTCAGCTATCTTGCAAGTGTCGGTGCTGTATGCCCTGTGGAACCGCAAAAACCAGAACGAGGGTCGTCCGGTCTATCTCTTTTTTGTTAAATTGATGGTATTCAGTGTACCGCTGGGTTTCTTGCTGAGCTGGTTTAAATCAACGGCACTAGGCGCCATTGATACCTCCACCCTCCCGGGCAGTTTGTCAGTCTGCATCATAGTCGGCGCTGTGTTTGTGCTGATCCTTTTCGCCGCCGGCTATATATTCAGAATTCAGGAAATCACCGGCCTGTTAAACCGCATCAGCGCCAAGCTGAAACCTCACCCAAAATAATTCAGGCGTTATTAGTTATGGGTTAATCAGGATAAAAGGAATGAAACCTAATCTTACAGTTCATCCCTTTTTCGAACTCTAATAACGAATAACGATTAACGAATAACGCCCCGCTTGAGCGCGCTGCGCTCAAGCGGGGCGTTACCATTTGATGAGAGCACTGCCCCAGGTGAGCCCTCCCCCGAACACCGGCAGGCAGATGTATTGGCCTTTCTGGATGCTTCCGTCGCGAACCGCTTCATCCAGTGCAATGGCACAGGAGGCCGAGGAAATATTGCCGTATTTGTGGAGGGTTAGATAAAATTTTGCAAAAGGTATTTTCAGTGATTTGGCGATATGCTGAAACATGCGGATGTTGGCCTGATGCGGTATGAACCAATCCATGTCTTCAATGGCCACCCCGTTAAATTCAGCCGCTTCCCTGATGCCGTCCATAAACCCTCTGACGGCCACCCGGAAACTGAGATTGGCTTCAATCATGTTCAGGTGGTGCAACCCCCGGTCCACGCTTTCATGGGAGATGGGTGTGGTTTTGGAGCCGCCACCCGGCAGGAGAAGGTCCTGGCCATTGGCGCCATCGGTGTGCAGGTGGGTTGAAAGCAGTTGATGCCCCTCACTGCCGCGTGTCAGCAGGGCGGCGCCGGCCCCATCCCCCCAAAGAATGCAGGTGGTGCGGTCCTTCCAGTTGAGGGTGCGCGACATGACTTCCGAGGCCACGACCAAAACGGTGTTAAACGTTTTGTTTTTCAGGTATTGCTCGGCCACATTTAATGCAAATATAAATCCTGAGCAGGCGGCCGTTACATCAAAGGTCACCGCCTGGGGAGCTTCCAGTTTGGCCTGCAGCCAATTGGCGGCCGAAGGACAGCAAGTGTCCGGGGTGATGGTGGCCACGATAATCAGATCGACATCCCGCGGACTCATCTCGGCCATCTCCAGGGCTTTAAGGCTGGCTCCGCAGCCCAGATCGGAGGTTGTTTCATTTTCACCGGCGATCCTTCTCTCGCTGACACCGGTGCGCTGGACAATCCAGTCATGGGTGGTTTCCAGACCGCTTTTTTCCAGATCGTAATTGGTTAAAACCGCAGGCGGCAGATAGGATCCGGTGCCCACTATTCTGATGGATGGCATTATCAGAGGTCTCCTCATATGTTGGATCGATCGCTTCCGATATATCATCTCTTATCAATTCCGCACCCGGGCTGGCAAGAGGCTTTTAACCTGCCATGATGTTTTCAAAAAACAGATTACGGTTTCGGGGGTTCTTTTTGCTTGGTTTCCGATCCGGAAAACAAGGGCTGGATGATGGTAATCGGAAGTTTCAGGGCTCGCTCCAGGATGCCCAGCACCTCAGTGCCCGCCGCGGTGGGTGACAGGGGTATGACGTCGGGATCCTGCAAAGCCCCCCTGGCTCTAAACGGAATGGAAATAAGTTTGCCGCCGAGGACATGACCGACCAGGGGAATGATATCCACAATGCGATCGACGGTCTTAAAGGGGGCCACCAGGACGATAAGATCCATTTCTTTTTTCACAAGGTCGATGCTGCCCTCGCAGGCAATTCCCATCGACACGCCATCAATGGAACAATCTGTTAGAAGGAGCTGGTCGTCTTTGAACTCGGCGCTGGCCGTCATGGCGTGGTAGGCAAAACCCTCGCCGGTCAGGTCCGGAACCTGACCGCGGTAAATTTCGGTTACATTTAAAACTGAAAGAATTTTTGCCAGCAGGCCGAAGCGGTATATCCGGCCATTTTGGGCTGAAAAGGCCACATCTCCCGAGAAACGTCGGCCGAATGCCTCCGGTGGTCCCTTGGAAAGCAGTTTGCCGCTGAGATTGAAGGTGCCCGTCGCCACCTCTTTTTTCCCGCTAAAGCAGGCCGCGGTAGTGGCCAGGTTCTGATCAACCGCGGTGGGTATCAGGTATATTTCCAGCTGCTTGTTATAGACAACATCCACCAGCCCTCGAACATCGATGCTGCACACCGAGGCCTGCTCAATGCTGACTTTAAGCGCTTGCGGCTTAAATGCGAGTTGAGCTTTCACCGGCTGCACAGAATAGGAATCATACTGAAACTTTTCAGTGGTGACGTGAAGGGTTCCAAGTACCTTTCCGTCCCGGGCCAAGCGGCCGGCTCTGGCACCTTGCTTTTTGATAAAATCCAAAAGCCTGTCTATCTGGCGCCACTCAATTGTGTCGGCTGATAGGGTCGAGTCCAGGAAAATATCGTTTCCAATTAACGTCATCGCGCCGTTAATGGCCACCCGGCTGTTGTCCCAGGTGAGCTGTTTTAAATCGAAGTTGATCTTTTTGCCGGGCACACCCGTGCTCAATCCGGTGGCCGTCGTCAGCTCAAACCCTCCTTTCTCTATGGTTATGGGACTGGCAAATGCATCCGAACCGACAACCAGGTCATGCATGTTGCCGGTGACCTGATAGTGCCATTGATGGGGTTGAAGAACCGGGCCGCTCAATACGAGATCACGCAGCGTCAGCCTGCCCGAAGTCACCTCAACGACTTCCAGGGCCGGTTTGAGCTGTTCCTGAGCAGCCAGCCAGGGATAAATTTCCCCGGCCAACAGGTTGGCGGATTGGGCCTGCAGGTCAAAAGCGGCTCCTTTTTTGAGTGTAAAATGGGCAGACAGCTGCGAGATGGTCGATTCTCCGAGGGACACATCGATATCGGTCAAGGCGAATGCAGCCTGGCTCAAGGCAAATTTCCCCCTGTCGATGCGCAGCGCCCGCGGTAAAGCATCCCACCTAATCGTCAGGTTGTCCAAGCTGCCGCGGCTGTCAAATACCCAGTCCTGCGGGCTGAAGAAGGGCCCGTTGATCGATAATTTCTCCACGGCAGCGTATCCATCCGGGGCGCTTATCAGCTTCAAATTATCCTTGTATTTCTCAAAGGTCAGCAGCCATGTATACATTTCCGCCAGGTTAAAGGCGGCCGATGCGGCCGTAAAGGCGAGGGTTGGCGTCCCGGCCCAGTCGATGGCGGCGGCAAACTGTTTCAAGGAGGATTCGCCGATGGCGGCATCGAATTTATCCACGTCAATGCGCGAGCCCTTGTAGACGAACCGGCCGCCTGCCAGATTGATGGGAAAGGGAATCCGGTCGTAACGGGCGCTCAACTCAGCTTCCGAGACGTGCACAGTGGCGCCCAGACTTCGCAGGTCATCGCCCAGCATCAACACGCCCCGGCCGGTTCCCCTGACATCACTGATTTTGGTCAGTTCATTGGAAAAATCAGGGGATTTAACGATACGCTTTAAAACCGCTGGAAGCTGTGAGAGGTCAGCATTGACAACGATCTTGAGCTTCAAAGGGGCAATGGCGTCATTCAGGCCCAGTCGCAGGGTACCCTTTTGTCCGCTGGTTTTCCCCATGCGGGCTTCGAGATTATCGCCATTTAAAATTCCATTTGAAATCAGGGCATCACCGTAGACCGCCTCCAGGTTCAGCTCAGCACCCGGAATAAATATTTTCCCCGCGGTCATTTTCCCTTTGATCACAATGTTTTCCAGCCGGCCCATCTCAGCCACTGAATGGCCCTGGGTCTCAAAGCTCATCGAGGGGACCCGGCCCCCCCGGATGATATCGAAAATTTGTCGTATGACGTTGGATTCGCCCGCCAGTGCGAGCGTCAACTGTCTTACCTCATCGGCATTGATTTCGGAGCCATTGATGACCAGCCGGATGTCACCCTGGTCCTCGTCATAGGAAAACATGCCGCTTGCCGCCAGTTGCGGGTAATCAAGTTCGAAATTCGTGAGTTTGACGTTGAGGGCTTGATCGCCGATGCCGATGCTACCTTTGAAACGACCGCCTTTGAATGCCACATCAGCCCTATCACGACCCAATTCGAGAAAAGGAATGGTCCCATCGAAATCCGCTGTCAGGCTGCCGACACCCTGTGACACAAAATCAATCTTCAGATTGGCGCGGGTATCGATGACCCGCAGCCCGGATGTCGGCATCAGATACGCCAGCAGGTTCTGGGGGCGGACCCGTGAAAGCTGAATTCTGCCCCGGCCCCTAAAATCGGCGGGGTTCAAGAAACCGTTGATATCAATTTTATCCCACAAATTGGACTTACACTTGATGGAGAAGTCGAGTTTGTCCGGGCTGGAATGATAGTCGGCCTGCACTTCCCTGAGCATGAAGCGACGCCCGAGCGGATCGACCAGATTTACTTTACCGTATTTTATAAACAACCTTACATCCGGCAGCTTGAATTCCGGCAGTCCCTTTACGGCTCTGGCAACCGCTTTAAACATCGCATCAACCGAGACGGCTTCTCCGGGCAGCGGCGTCGTTGTGCTGATTTGGGGCAGTTCCATGAAGTAATCTGCATATTCGAGTCGGACGCTGGCGAGCTGAAGGTGGGCCTTAAACAACGGCAAGATTTTGGGATAAACGCGCATGCGATGCACTTTAATGGTAAAACTGTCGGGGATTCGAACTTCAGACCTGTGGATGACAATGTGAGGGCGCGGTAAATAGGCCAGTACCATTCTGCGGTATTGAATTTCAGCGCCGACATCGCGGGCCATGCGATACTTGATCTGGTTGCGTACCATTTCCAGATTGATCAGCCGGGGAGTCACCACCATGACCAGGACAATGAGCATGGTGAGCACCACCAGGATTCTGATCAGCCAGCGCGTGATTTTTCTTCGTTTGCTCATAGCGGAACCGGGATCTCCAAAAAGGATGCGTGCTCTAACTTAATAATGGGCAACCTGTCGGTCAAGCTCATTTTTTTGGCTTCCAGGCGGTCGGCGATGCCGCCATGGGGTCTTTTTTACTCAATTTCTTGACACCCCCGGCCAGGATCATTAGTCTTTTTATCAAGGCAAATAGCAGCCAAAAGCCTGCGACCCATGTGGTGGCTCGAAAACCCGACCACCGCGGCATTTCCTGGGTCGATCTTATATTTAGTAGTTTACAACGGAGGTAGCGACATGTCCAATAACAATCTGGCCAAGGAAAAATTTGATGAAGGTATGGCCGATTTCGTCGACCACAATTATGGCCGCTGCATCGACCTTTTAACCCAGGCCATTGAACTGGATCCTCAGTTCACCCTGGCGCTCAAGAGCCGAGGCGCGGCCTATCTGAAACTGGACAAGCTTCAGGAAGCCATAGCAGATATCAATGCGGCTATTGATATAGCACCTGACAACGCCAGAGCATATCATATGCGGGGATTGGCCCATGACAAATCCGGAGACCTCGACGGTGCGCTTGAAGATTTTAACCAGGCCCTCGAGCTAAAGCCCGACTACGGTGCAGTGTATTACAGCCGGGCCAATTTGCACACCAAAATGGGGCGCCCGGATCTGGCTGCGGAAGATATCCAGATGGTTACACATCTGTCCGAAGTCAATATCGAATCCTTCGCTAGTGAGAACAATCTCTGGCGTTCCCAGCAGCTGCGGCTTGAAACCATCTTTAATGATGACCTCGCAATGGAAAGGTAATTTCAGTATTGATGCGCTGAAAATCAAATGATCCCTGCAATATCAACCGGGTGCCCGGCACCCGGTTTTTTATTTAATTGTTTTGTGATGAATGCGATTTGAAATTGATTTTATACTTTTTTCCGATTAACTAAGAACGCATAACAGATAACGCTTTGGCCATTTAAACGGGAGGCGGTTAATTCATGAAAGCCATGGTCTTAAACCGGCTCAGCCAAGTACGGGAGGACAGCCGGCCGCTGGAATTGGTTCAATTGCCCGATCCAACACCCGGGACCGGGGAAATATTGATAAAAGTATCAACCTGCGGGGTCTGTCACACCGAGCTGGATGAAATCGAAGGCCGGACACCTCCCCCTCACTTGCCCATCGTTCCGGGGCATCAGGTTGTCGGGCGTGTCGTCCAAACGGGTGCCGCGGCCGCCCGTTTCAAGATCGGGGACCGGGTTGGCATCGCCTGGATTTTTTCTGCCTGCGGAACCTGCCGCGACTGTCAAACCGGCAATGAAAATTTGTGTGACCAGTTTAAAGCGACCGGTCGGGACGTCCACGGGGGTTATGCCGAATACATGACCGTACCCGAAGGCTTTGCCCACGACATCCCCGGGATATTTTCTGATTCTCAGGCGGCCCCCCTGTTGTGTGCCGGGGCCATCGGGTACCGTTCCCTGCGCTTGACCGGCATTCAGGACGGCTTCAATCTGGGGTTGACCGGGTTCGGTGCCTCGGCCCATCTGGTTCTCCACATAGCCAGACATAAATATCCGAAATCAAAGATATTTGTCTTTGCCAGGAATCAGAAGGAAAGGGATTTTGCCCGGGAGCTGGGGGCTCATTGGGCCGGCGCAACGGAACAGCCGGCGCCCGCAAAGCTCGATTGCATGATTGATACCACGCCCGCCTGGAAACCGGTTCTTGAAGCGCTGAAAAACCTGAAGAGCGGCGGCCGATTGGTGATTAACGCGATTCGCAAGGAAGATAACGATAAAAACCTTCTGGCAACCCTGGATTATCCAAGCCAGCTGTGGATGGAAAAAGAGATAAAAAGCGTTGCCAACGTCGCCAGACCGGATGTGCGGGAATTGTTAAAACTGGCGGCTGAAATTCCGATTATACCCAGTTTACAGGAGTTCGCACTGGAGGACGCCAACCGGGCATTGAGTGAATTGAAAACCAGGAAGATCCGGGGGGCCAAGGTGCTGGTAGTCGAATGACGAAGTTCGAAGGCCGAATGTCGAATGATGGATGGCGCTGCGCTGCGTAAAAATTTAAAATCATTCATTCGGACTAGTCTGCGACCGCTAAGGACCTGAAGGGGGCTTTTAGAGGATATCCGCAAAATCTACTAGAGAGAGTTGTTTTTTTCCAGTGCCAGATAGTCAGCGTCGTCGGAATCCGACATCATGCTGTCAAAATACATATCGATGATACCGCGATGATCGGCATATTTACTAGCCAGAAGATCCCTGAATCCGGCGTAGCCGGGTTCGGCCAACAGTCCATCTATCTCGTGGGCGCGCTTGCCTAACTGACGACAGTATTTGTCCGTGACAGTCCCAAGAGCCGTGCCTCTTTTCTTGGCGACGCGGCTGGTTGCCTGGGTGCGGCTGTACCCGTTGACCTCCATTTCATAAACGACTTCAAGAATTTGTGCCAATGATTTGGGCAGGCCCTGGATACTGACCGTCGGTATGGCAAACGCGGCCGGCGGCTCTTTGGGGGGGGCTTGTTCACCGAACAGGAGCCTATTGAGCACCGAATTGGGCGTATCAACAAAGGGCTCGGCGTGGCGCTGCAAGTGGTGCCAGATGCCCTCATCGACTTCGATGGTATATTTTTGCATGCCTGGATCCTCTGTGTGACGTTGTTTCGATTCTTACGTAATTATACGAAAGGATTGCTAGTAATTCAAGCGGATTTTCTCCAACAGACCGATCCGGGCAAGATTAGCGGCTGGATTTCACTGCCGCTGGTTCGGTTTGCCGCATGCCCGTGCGCTCATTCCGGGAGTTGTCTGTGAAAGGATGGCGCTTGAAAAGATCTCGTCGAGGGGGCAGGTTCAAGAACTGCCAGGCGCCGGACGGTGGGCGCGGCTCAGCAGGTTACTAGAACCCGGCTAGGGAGTTGAGCGTGCGGCCCGGTTTTAAGGATTTATCTTAATGGTGGATTCGGATATCCCCTGGGTGGCTTCGCGGCCTTCAAGGACCGAAACAAAAAGCGTGTGCTTGCCGATGGAGATGACATCTTTTCCGGATAAGCCGGCTTTTGTGATCCGCTCATTATTTAAGAGCGTCCCGTTGGTGCTGTTGAGATCTTCAATGAAATAACTGCCGTTCTGCCGGGTGATGGTGGCGTGCTTTTTGGAGACGCCCAGGTTGTTGATCTGAATATCACTGTTCGTATTACGTCCAATCGTGATGGTGTCTTTGTCGGTTTCGAGTGTTTTGAGTTCGGTATGTTTGAGCATTAACACGATTTTCAGCATGGGCCCCTCCAATTGATGTTAATATCGCTGCGCTGCCGTCAGACTGAGACAGCCAGAATGCCATCTGTTATCCTTAATATCGGCTGTTGAACCGATATCTTTACTGATTTTTTTCCCTTGGTTTCGGACAGTCGAGCGGTTGGCTTAACCCTAAGATTTAACTAACAACTCAAGCGGATCTATAGGTGTCAGGATCAAAAAGGTTTCAGGTTTCAGGTGTCAGGTGTCAGTGGATAAACAGAACGAGTGAAGATTTCTGAACTTTCAAACCATCAAAACGATGACGCTATTGCCGTTCCTACCAAGCTTTTGTGTAATCGTTTCGTTGCTCAAGTTAAAGTATGCATTTAAACTTCTGGTGTTCTCCGATACCGACGCTGACACCTGAAACCTGATGGAAGCCGCAAGGACGATCTAAATAGCAAATGGGGGAAAGCCATATGGGAGCAGTTTTTACGAACTTTTTTGGGCGGTCAGGCCAAGTTTTCCTGGCAGGCCTGGATGTCCTTGATAATCTGGGGGGCGCTTTGATATCGTTTGGAGACGCCTTTGGCGAGCATTCGGTCGATGACACGAACACAGCAGTCGGGGGTTTTGGGCGCGATGTCCTTCAGCGGCACGTAGTCAGAATTGGAAACGGCATATAAAAGCGCCGACATGCTGTCACCGGTAAAAGGCCGCTGGCCGGTCAGCATTTCATAGAACACAATGCCAAGGGAAAATAGGTCTGAGCGGCCGTCAACCTTCTTTCCGGCGACTTGCTCGGGGGACATGTAGCTGGGGGTGCCGAATATGACCCCGGTATGGGTTCTCGAGGCAGACATCACCCGGGCAATGCCGAAATCGGCGACTCTGACCTGGTCGTTTTTCATGAGCATGATATTGGCCGGTTTAATATCGCGGTGCACCACCTGCTGGTCGTGGGCATAACCCAGGGCTTCGGCTACCAGCGAGACGATATTCAATACCCGCTGAAGCGGCAGCAGCTGGCCTTTTTGGCAGCAGTGAGTCAGATCCTGGCCTTCGAGCAACTCCATTGCGATGTAGGCCATATCGTGATCCTCCCCCACATCGTAGATGGTTACGATGTTCGGGTGGGAAAGCTTGCCGGCGGCCTCGGCCTCACGGAAAAAGCGCGCTTTGACCTCGGCCAATTCATCGGCGGCGATTTCGGCATAGTTGAGGGTTTTGATCGCCACCTGGCGCTGGATACTCGGATCTCTTCCAAGATAGACCGTGCCCATGGCTCCCTGCCCCAGCTCTTTTATAATTTCATAGCGGCCAAGGGTCGGTCGGGTGGTGCCGTTTTGCACTAAAAAAGAGGTTTCTTTTTTAGGAGAGCCGCCCGACATTACCAGGGTATTTTCCAGGGAGATCAGTTTTTTTATTCTGGCTTTGACATCCCTGTATTTTCCGCCCTGCAGAATCTGGCGGTAGACGGCTAGAGCCTTGTTAAACATCCGCTTGCGTTCGAAATCCAGCCCCAGGTTATACAGCAATTTTTGAACGTCTTTGTCCTCGATGGGGCACTTCAGGAATTTTTCAAAGGCCATGTCCAGCATGCCCTGTCCCTGCAACGCCAGCCCCAGGCTCTTGTTCAGCTGAACGTTTTCATCCTGTTTTTCGGCCATGCGCCGGTCACCGCTGGTGAGCAATAAGCCAACCAGCGAAAGAACCGCGGGTGTCAGGATCTTCAACCAGATGCCGCTGGCGACAAACAGGAGGACACCGGCGCCGATCCAGGTGGCTAAAAATATTCCCATGATCAGAATCCCGATTCTGGGGGTAACCCGGGGAATCACGAACAGCAGAAAAAAGCCAAAATACAGCAACGCCAAAATCTCGAGGGCAAAGACCCAGGAAGGGCGTGAGATAAATTTGCCGTTGATGATATTTTCCACCACATTAGCCTCTATTTCAATTTCAGAAGCACTTGGATTTAATGGGGTTTTATATCTTGGGGAGATCCCCTCGGCCGTCACGCCGACCAGCACGACTTTTCTCTGGAACGTTTCCGGCAGGATTTTTCCATCCAGAACATCCACAAAGGATATCTGGCGGATATTTTTACGCTGGCCGCTGAAGTCGATGAACAGGCTGTGACCTTTTTCGGTGGGAATGGACTTGCGCCTCAGATCGAGTCCGGCACTTCCGGGTTTGATGTCTTTTAAACGCACGCCGGCGTGTCTCCTGGCAACCTGCAAGGCAAAGGATAGAAAATCACGGGACTGGTAAGTGATCAACAGGGGCATTTTGCGAACCACTCCGTCACTTTCGGCAATTATGTTGGTATGCCCCAGGGCGCTGGCTTTTCTGGACAGCTCCTCATAGGGCTGGACGAGGCCGGTGGCGGTTATGTTGCCTGCTTTCAAAATCCCGCGATAGCGTGAGTCGTCAGGATTCAAACCCGGTTGATCATTCCCATAGGATTTGGGGTCCAGGGAATTCAATCCCAGCCAGGCTGAAAGGGCCGGCGGCTTAAAGCCCGGCAATTCTTCCAGGCTGAAGCGCAACGGTAAAACGACCCGGCGAGCGGCGCGGACTGCCGCAATCAGCTGTTGATCATGATCCAGTTTTTTCAAAGCTTCAGTCAGGCTGTCGGATATTTCTTTAATTACTTTGCGCTGGGCTTTTGAAGGCTTTGGGGGCAGACCCTGTTGAATAAGCCGGATTTCTTCCAGGCCGGGATTTATCTCTTTGGCGGGGTATAAAAGTGACAGACCCAAGGTGTTGGCGCCGCCGCCGGTAAGCTGCCGGACCCCGTCGGCAATGTAGGAGCGGGGCCAGGGCCAGCTGCCGATGGATTGAATACTTTTGTTATCTATGGTCAGAACAACAATCTGCGCTTCGGCCTTGCGCTGCCGCAGGCCGAGCAAAGAATCATAAACCTTGTTTTCCAGCAGTTGCAGGGGATCAATTTCAAAAAGAATTTTTCCGGAAATGACCGCCAGAAACAGGATAACCAGGCTCACTTTAGATATATGAAGCTTCTTTAGCATTTGATGTTGAAATCTCGAAATCCAGTTTTATTAAAGCTATACAGATTTATCGGTTGTAATTTATGAAAAATTAAGTTTGATCACGAAAACACGAAAGTCGGAAAGCACGAAATTTTTACCCTTTATTTCGTGCTTTCGTGATAAAGCGTTGCCGCTTGGTCTCAAGTTATCTGGATTAAGGTTTATTGTCTTAATCCAAATTCCAGACTCCAGAACTGCCCCTCGTTACTGACAACTACATCCTCCTGGCGGATCTGGTTGATCTGGTAACCATCCATCGATTCGCCCTCTCGAACGATTCGACCGTTGATCACTGCCATACGCTTGGCGGCATCGGCGGACCAGGCCAGAGCCTGGAGTTGTATGTTGGAATCGTTCAGTCTGGCATAGCTTTTTATTGCTCTTGCGTTTTTGGGAGTTGCGGTCTCAGCGCCAGACGGCTTGCGGGAAACAGCCCGTTTCCCGGCGATTGATTTTTTTGAAGCCGTCAGGGTTTGTCGAGGAGGCGGCTGCTGGGCGGCTTCAGGTCTGATACCGCGGCGCTGCTGCTGTGTGCTTGTGACGGCCGGCCCTTTTCCGGTGGCGGGCTGTCCGGCCACAAGCGATTTGGTTTGCGGCCTTGCCCGCCGTGATGGTTCGGTTCTGTCGGAGGGCTCTTTCGCCGCCGTGGAAGGTATTTTGGCTGTGAAAATTTTTGATTTTTTCCCGGCCTCCCCGGTTTTTGCCTGCCGGGTCGCCGGGGATTGCGCCGGGAATAGTTTTGAGGTCACAACCTGTCGCTTTTGATAGAGAATGACAACGGTGCCAACAAGTATCAGCAGAACCAGGCCCGCTATTATCAGCCTTCGCAGCAGCCACCGTCTCCTGGTACCTGAATTGACGGCCTGCTTCGCGTCAACCGACTCCGGCAGAGCGGGAAAAGACCTGGGCGGCGGCGGTTGCCCTTCTATTCTTTTTAAAGCTTTGAGAATAGAGCTCAAAATGAGAATCCTTCTAAACCGAATGTTGTTTGAATATTGGAATGTTGGAATGCTGAAATATTGGAATGATGGGTCATGAAATTACAGATGGGATGAACTTCCTCGGAAGAAATATTGGCTAAATGCCTGTAAAATAGCAAGATCCTTTCAACCCGCCGCAGGCGGACCATTATTCCATCATTCCAGAATTCCATTATTCCTTTCACACAATATAGGTATATGTCGTTATTCCTGTTGATGCCGATTAACTCTCCAAACCTGCTACCGGGTCAAGTAAGGCATTTCGAATGTATCTTTTTCGCGATAGAGAATAATTTTGGTCAGCGGTCCGACAAAACCATCTACCGGAATGCCGTATTTGGCCTGTACCTCTTCGACGGCATTCTTGGTCCAGGAATCATAGGCATCATTCATTTCGACATTGCCAAAGCCCAGTTCCGATAACAACAGCTTGAGGGTGATGATCGAATCCTTGCTGGATCTCAGCGGGATTGTGCCCCAGATTGACAGAAAATTTTTCCAGGGCAGATAGGCGATGCCGGACCAGGTGAAGTTAATTTCAGCGCTGTCTGTTTCGATCATCTGGCTAGCCTCACTGGTGCCCAGATAAAGTTTAGCACCGTCGATCCGGGTCAGTGTCAGGTAACCGGGTTCATCGCTTCCCGGTGGATAACATTCCAAAATTGCAGGCAGATTCAGGCGCTTCAGCAGGCCCATGTTTGTTTCCAGGCGATGGATGAAGAAACCGCCCGGCTTGGCCGTTAGCCGGAAAAAAGCCTGATCATCATCGAGGCTGTCGAGGTACGGTTTGAAATCGACGGATGCCCCCCATAGTTCCAGCGCTTGGCGCAGGGCCGTATGGCGTGAAGATCTAATCTCCATGGTGGCCAAATAATCCATCAGCTTCAGCGTTGCCGCCGGAGCCGCCGGCGGCGGGGCCGCTTCGGGTTCCGGCTCCAATGATGGACCGGAAACCGGCGCGACCGCTTCGGTTTCTTCCTGGTCGGCGGCCGTCGCAGGTGCCTTCGGCTCATCGGCCAGCGAGGCTGTTTCAAGACGATTTGACGGCGCTTTTATGGAGGCCTCCACCATGGGGCGCTGTGCTGTACTGAAAAAGGATCCGAATTCCCGCATAAGGGGTTGACGAAAGATCACCGCGATTAAAACCAACGCCAGTGCGGCAAATAAGCCGATCGCCTTGTTGCCGTAAATTACGTCATACCGTCGCTTAGCGCCTCTACTCTTTAACTCTCTGATGGAAGCCCTGGTGACGCTGCCCGAAATTTTACGCTGGCTCAACCCGAAAGCAGTCAGCAGGGCCCGGTCGCAGGCGATGTTGATAACTCTTGGAATTCCTTCTGAATAATTGTAAATTTGACGATAAGCGGATCGATCGAATTTAATCCCTGCTTTACGGGAGGCAATATTGATACGGAATTTTATATACGCTACGGTTTCTTTGTAATTGAGTGGTGTGAGATGATACCGCAAGGTTATGCGCTGGCCGAGTTGACGCAGTTCGTGGGAGTCCAGGATGTCGCTCAACTCGGGCTGCCCCACCAGAATAATCTGCAGCAATTTTTCCCTGCTGGTTTCCAAATTCGACAGCAGCCGCAGCTGCTCCAGGATATTCCGGCTCAGGTTTTGGGCTTCATCAATGAGCAAAATAACTTTTTTGCCCGCCGCCTTTTGACGCATCAGGAAGTTATTCAGTCTGTCAATCAGATCCTTGGTGTTATCACTGTCATATTTAATCCCCAGCTCATCGTTGATGGTTTTTATCAGTTGCTTGGGGCCCAGGCGGGGGTTGAATATATAGGCGGCAATGGTGTTTTCATCCAGATTCTCAAGAAAAGACCGGCACAAAGTGGTTTTACCGGTTCCGACTTCTCCGGTAATTTCCACAAAGCCGTCTCCCTGGGCCAGGGCGTAATTCAGGTGTGCCAGCGCCTCTTCGTGACTCTTGCTCAGAAACAGATAGGCCGGATTTGGTACCAGTTTAAATGGTTTTTCGCTGAAACTGAAAAAATTCTCGTACATTACTGTAACATATTAAAAAAATTTATTTTATTTTTCAAGCTGGAATGCACGATACGCCCTCATGGCCGTTTCCGGCCCCCTTTGCATGGCTTGCTCTAAAATGCGATGTCGCTCGTCTTTCTGCTTTTCGGCCAGGCGCTGGCACGCTTCATAAAATCGGGTCAGGTCACCGTCATTCTCCGCCAGGATGACGTTGAAGGCCGGCACAAACTCATGATAGGCGACCACTCCGCTGATTTTGGCATTGTTTAACGGTTGGCTCATCCAATCGTCATAGGCGGCCAGATCGTCTTGAACGGCTTTCAGCTGTTTAAATTCGTTGCGCAGATCAGTGAATATCGATGCCTTTTGACGCCTTTTCTGGCGCGGAGCCAAATCCGTCCGGTATAGATTTTCAAGTTTTTGACGATGTTCCTGAACCAAGCTGACAAATTGCTGTTGGCGGCGGTAACTATTTAAGTATTGGGTGTAAATTGCTGAGTCACCTGAGGCACTTTGCCAGCGGCGCAACCCTTCCTGCTCCACAAAAGTTGCAAAACTCTCATTGAAGGTCGTGTCATCGGGCGCATAAAGAACCTGATGAGCGACCTCATGAAACAGCAGAGCCGCTGCACCGGCTCTGGATCGCTGGATAAACGTGCTCAACACGGGGTCATCGAACCAGCCCAGGGTCGAGTAGGCTGTTACACCGCCCACATGGACATCATAGCCCTGTTGTCTTAATTCGTCAGCGTATTGCTCGGCATCGGCCTTGGCAAAGTAGCCCCGGTAGGCCGCGCAGCCGACAAAAGGATAGCACCATGTTTTGGGCACCATGGAAAATTCAGGCGCCGCCACCACATTCCAGGCGACGTAAGGTCTTTTGAGGTCGACATAGGTAAGATAATTGTTGGCCACCGGCAGCTGGAGTTCGTCTTCGGCAAACGCCCTGACATCCATGATGAACATCAGCCGCTGACGCAGGCTTTCCGACGAATTGGGGTCGGCCGTGACATCCGAAATTGGCTGCCGGTTTTTGAGAATGCGATGTTGGCCGCTAATGGCCTGGCTGTAATACTGGATTGTCTGACAGCCGGTCAGGAAGGTTGATACGAGCAAAACGAAACCTGCCACCAGCAGTTTTTTAAACGTTATGATCATCTGTCATATCCACGGTAGGTCTCTTGTGGCCGTTAATAAGGAACAAGGTCGAATATGTTTTCAGCGGAAAAATTATGTTGAGATTCTATATCAGACTGTAGCAGAATTTTTCAAATATGTCGCGGTTGAATTTGCCGGCCTGCACATCTTCTTTAATAAATTTTAGGGTTTCCAGGGGTTGCCGGGCCCGGCGATAGGGCCGATCCTCGTTGGTCAGGGCTTCGTAGCAATCGATAATCCCCAGAAGCTGGCCCACATAGGATATATTGCGGGTTCCCCTGGGATACCCGCTGCCGTCCAGCTTTTCGTGGTGTTGCAAAGCACCCAGGGCAACATCACCGCCCAACTTATTTTTATCCCGGATGATGACGTTGCCGATGGTCGGATGGGTTTTCATTACACCAAACTCATGGTTGGTCAGTTTCCGCGGTGCTCTTAAAATGGATGCGGGGATCTCGGTTTTGCCGATGTCATGCAGCAGCGCGCTTAGCCCGATGCGCCGGGTTTTAGAAAAATTAAAATTTGCATGAAAGCAAAACCCCAGGGTTAGGGCCATCACGTTGACCGAATGGATTACGGTGGTATAGTCCTTAAAGGAGATCGATGCAATTGATTTTAAAATTTCGGGGTGTTTGGAATAACCGGTGATCAGGGTCTCTATGGTTTCGGGCAACGCCCGGAGAGTGCCGCTGCGGGGCTCTTCAAGGGTTTCTTCAACCAGGTCGCAGAGGGACGCTTTGACGTTGGCCGCATTTCCGGTCGTAATGCTTTGGGTGATTTGTTTGTTAAATCCTTTCTGAAGCTCTTGAATGGCAGTTAGCCTGTCTTCCGCCTGGATAAACAGCAGCGGGTGCCGTTGCTGGTTGATTCGCATCTCTGGCAGGCTGGTTCCCGCCGGTTTATACAGGCTGTAGGAATCGGCGCCCGACTGATAGTAAAGCGGTACCGCTTTGTAATAGTTGATCTGGGAATTCCGAACTTGGATATAGCTGTGCTGGTCCATTGTGGTTGCCAATCTATCAACATAAGGTTCTGGGTTCAGGGTTCAGAGGTTCAATGGCAAAATGCGTCTAGGTTCAGATGGAGCCGTATCCTCTAAAGCGTTGGACCTTAAACTCCAACCCCGAACCCCATTATGATATATCGGCATTATTTATAACTACTTTAATACGTTATAGTTTTTTGCTTTCGGGCCCCAGCGATACGTATTCGATGGCACACATAACGGTTTGACCGGTCACGGTTGTCAGCTTGAGCCGGTTTTCGGATTTTTGCCATCGGCTGGTTTTCATCATACCCTGAATCTCAAAGGTATCCGGATTTCCATACTTGGCAACCAGCATTTCCTTTACCGACTTCAGCCACAGTACGTCCGTAACATCATTGTTAAAATGGGCCAAAACCACTCGATACAATTTCCCGTCAGCCGATCGCTGGTCAAAGTAGAATGCAACGCCGAAATCCCGTCCCATAATCTTGACTTTTTGTTTCATTTTGCAGGTCGGGCTGGATCCGGTTTCCCAGGGATTCAATTCGTACATTTTGGCTACTTCGGCATGGGACATTCCCCACTTCGCCTTGGCCCAGCCCGTTATGTCGGATTCGGCCAATGCCATAGATGGAAGCACCGCCAGCAAAGTCGTCAATAATAAATATCTTCCTAAATTCATCATATTGTCCTTTGGCATTCCAGGTTCAGGGGTTCAGGGTTCAGAGGTTAACAGTCCCGTATTGCGCTGAACTGCCGAATAGGGGTTTTCCAGAGGCAAAATTTTCAAGCGGTTGCAAGATTATCAAGGTATTAACCCAGAACCTTTGAACTTTGAACCCTGAACCATTCTTTAAAATTTTATCATTCGACCCGTAAAAAGACAAATGAAAATCAGGCCAATTTGCCTATTGCATGTCCGGGCAGAATTAGTGTATGTAAAAAACACTTCCAATCAATCGTTATTCAATCGACAGCATTCCCTGTTAAGCCCGATGCTCGACACCGTAAAGGAAATTGCCTATCAACACTTTAAAGGCGCCAGGGGCAGTCACAACTGGGATCATACCCTCAGGGTCTGCCGTTTGTGTGAACATTTGGGCTCGGTTGAGGGTGTCGATTTGGATGTTCTGCTGGTGGCCGCCTACCTGCATGATATTGCCCGGGGCCGCCAGGATGATTCCAACGGTGCTGTTTGCCACGCTGAAGAAGGCGCCCGCATGGCAGCGCCCATCGTTGCCGAACTGGCCCTTACCCGGAACCAGAAGGAAAACATACTGCATTGCATTCGAACCCATCGGTTTCGCGGCGACCGACAACCACAGACACCCGAAGCCAGGGTCTTATTTGATGCCGATAAACTCGATGCGATCGGGGCGGTGGGAGTGGCCCGCGCGTTTCTTTTTGCCGGAGAGCTAGGGGCCCGGCTGCATAACGCCGGGACCAACCTGGACGAGACCTTGCCGTATTCCCGTGAAGATACCGGTTACCGAGAATTCAAATTAAAACTATGTAAAATCAAAGATCGCATGCAGACCGGGGAAGGACTGAAATTGGCCCGCGGGCGCCACGCGTTTATGGAGGAATTTTTTAAACGTTTCATCGACGAGAACGAAGGAAAAAGGTGATCATTATGGCAATTAATGTCGTTGACAGGATCGACAGTCTGGTTAGGGTCCGCCACGTGCTGGTAAGTGTGTCCGATAAAAGTGGATTGGACACCTTCATACCGCAGCTTGTGGCCATCAACCCGGATATTAAGTTTTTTTCTACCGGCGGCACCTATGGCCGGATTCAGGAGATTCTGGGGGATTCCGCCGGCTCCCGCCTGACCCAGGTGTCTGATTACACGGGGCAACCTGAAACCCAGGGCGGTCTGGTTAAAACGCTTGATTTCAAGATTTACCTCGGCCTCCTGACAGAAACCTATAACGATTCCCACCAGGACGATTTAAAACGAACGGGTAGTGTGCCCATTGATATGGTGGTGGTGAACCTGTATCCCTTCAAAGAAACCATTGCCAAAGCAGGTGTGACCGTCGAGCAGGCCCGGGGCAACATCGACATCGGGGGGCCCTGTATGATCAGGGCATCGGCCAAGAATTTCATCCGGGTGGCATCGGTGGTGGATCCTTCAGACTACGGCATGATCCTGTCCGAGCTGGAATCGAATGAAGGCGCCCTGACCCTCGGGTTGCGCTACCGTCTGGCCCAGAAGGCTTTCGACCATACCGCCGTTTATGACCGCACCATCGCCGACTATCTAAGTGCCAACGGCCTGCCGGAAGTGGAGGGGTGTTACAATTTATAGGTTCAAGGCTGAGATGTTTTAAAGCGAACCGCAGAACCGCAGAATATCGAACTGTAGAATATCGAAGGGTGGTTTCGCTCCGCTCAATCTTATTTTTAATGAATAGACAGCATACATTCCTTCGACATTCGACATTCAATATTCGTTATTCGATATTCGTTTTTAAATCACAACCCTGAACCCCGAACTCTGAACCCCTGAACCTCAGCAAAAGGAGACCTCATATGGCTGAAGACCTTAAGAAAATGTACCGTACCATCATGGACGATCAATTTCCGCCCAAAATGGAGATCAGTTTCATCGACGATAAGAACCGCCAGACCCTTTTTTATGAGAAAGTTACCTGGACCATCGACGATGTCCAGAAAGGGTTGCGGTACGGTGAAAATCCCGGGCAGGAGGCGGCCCTATACCGGCTGGTCAACGGCAATCTGGTTCTGGGGGAGACCCAGATCATTCAGCCGGGCCAGTATCTGGCTTCCGATATCGAGTTGCTGCAATCCGGCAAACACCCGGGGAAAACCAATCTGACGGACGCTGACAATTCCCTGAACATTTTGCGCTATTTTACAGACAAACCGGGAGCGGTTATCGTCAAACATAATAATCCCTGTGGGGTGGCCCTGGCCGACACCCTGGAGCAAGCCTATCTCAAAGCCAACATCGCCGATCGCGTGGCCGCTTTCGGCGGCTGTATTGCCTTAAACCGTGCGGTTGACAAGGCCACGGCCGAGGCCATCGTTCAGCAGTACGCCGAAGTCGTCGTGGCCCCCGATTTTGAAGCGGGTGTGATGGATATATTCGCCGCCAAGAAAAACCTCAGGGTGATTAAAATCGGCAACATCGAGCGGCTGCAATCTTTTGTGGGACAGCGCTGCGTGGAGTTCAAGAGCCTGATCGACGGCGGTATCGTCGCCCAATGGTCTTTTGTGCCCGCCAGCCGCAGCCGGGAAGACCTCACGCTGGCAGAGACCGAATACAAGGGCCAGGTCTACAAAATTAACCGGCCGCCCACCGACCGGGAATATGAAGATCTGCTTTTTGGCTGGCTGGTCGAATCCGGGATCACCTCCAACTCGGTGATTTATGTCAAAGACCTGGTTACCGTCGGAATCGGTACCGGTGAGCAGGACAGGGTCGGCGTTGCCGAAATCGCACGGGACAAAGCCTACCGCAAGCTGGCCGACCGTTATTGCTTTGAGAGCCTGGGCATCCCCTATAATGAATTGAAAGACGCCGCTAAAAAAGCGGAATTCGATGAGCGGGTGGCGGCTGAAAAGGGCGGGCTGATCGGGGCCGCCATGGTCAGTGACGCCTTCTTCCCGTTTCGCGACGGCGTGGATGTCGGCATCCGGGAGGGGATTACGGCGGTGATTCAGCCGGGCGGCTCCGGCAACGACTATCAGTCCATTGAGGCCTGCAACGAGGCCGATGTGACGATGGTTTATACGGGGCAACGATCATTTAAGCATTAGGTTTCAGAAGACAGAGGACAGAGGACAGAAGACAGAATTCTGCATTTTCATTCTGTCTTCTGACATCTGCTCTCTGTCATCTTTGATATGGCACCTGAAACCTTTATTCGCCGTGTGCCGTTTACTTTGCCCTGCACCGTGTTCACTTCAAAATATTTGCGGCAATCCCCAGCACGTATTCGATATCCTCGGACGAAATATGATAGTGGGTGACGGCCCGAATGCGTCCGGTGCCCACCGGCAGCATGCGGGCGCCTTTATCATCCAGGCGCTGCACCAGTTCCGGTGTCGTCATGTCCGGCCGGTTCACCTCAAAGTAGACGATATTGGTACGGATCTGATCTGGATCGAGAGAAACGCCGGGCATCTCCGCCAGCCCTTCGGCCAGCCGGCGGGCGTTGGCATGATCATCTGCCAGGCGCTCGACCATCTCCTCGAGGGCGACAATGCCGGCAGCGGCCAGAACACCGGCCTGGCGCATGCCACCGCCCAGTATCTTCCGGGCACGCCGGGCTTCTGAAATAAAATCCTGGCTGCCGCACAGCACCGAACCCACCGGCGCGCCCAGCCCCTTGCTCAGACAAAAGGACACCGAATCCGCCTCGGACGCCAGGGTTGCGACCGGCACATCCAGGGCTGCTGCGGCATTAAAAATACGGGCGCCGTCCACATGAATTTTTAAACCGTGCCGCCGGGCGAGAGCGCCCACCGCTTTCATATAATCTGTGTCCAGGGGATGGCCGTTGCATAAATTGTGCGTGTTTTCAAGCACGATCAGACGGGTGCGGGGGAAATGAACATTGTCCGGTCGAATGGCAGCCTCTATATCGGCTAAAGCCAGCTTACCATCGGTTTGGTTGGTCAGGGTGCGGGGGTGGATGCCGCCCACAGCGGCGGACCCGCCCTGCTCAAAAAAGTAGGTGTGAGCCGAGCCTCCCAGAATGATTTCCTCTCCCCGGGCACAATGGACCAGCAGGCTGACCAGGTTGCCCATGGTCCCGCTGGTTACAAACAGCGCCGCCGCTTTGCCCATGCGATCGGCGGCCATCTCTTCCAGTCTGTTTACAGTGGGATCTTCCCCGAAGACGTCATCACCGACATCGGCTTCCGCCATCGCCCGGGACATCGAAGCCGTCGGCCGGGTCAGCGTATCTGATCTCAAATCAACAACTCGCATAAAACCTCTCCTCTATGGTCGAATTTGTCGGATTAAGTGATAACCAAATTCCTGAAAGGCTGCAAGAAGAAAAATGGGGTGAAACCTTGATTGATGAATGCCATATGATGATCAGCTGATAGTTTCAAAACGCTTAGCCTTGGAGTATTGGAGCGATGGAGTAATGGAAATAAATAAATCCCTAAACCATCGCGCCAATGCTCCAGTACTCCAATGCTCCAATTTTTTTTGGTTGTAGTTTTTTGTTGACCAATTCTTGACTATTGGGGGCACATAAAGGTAAAAACCGAATAAATAATAATTTTCAAGGGGGTTTGATCATGTCCAAACTATTGTGGGAGCCTACCGAAGAACAGATTAAACAGTCCAACATGTATCGTTTCATGAACACCGTGAATAAAAAATATCACCAGGATTTCCAAGCCTATGCGCCCCTTTATGAGTGGTCGATTGAAAACATTGCCGACTTCTGGGAGACCCTGTGGGATTTTGCGGACATTATCGCCTCCAAGCCGTATGATCAGGTGATCGACGATGAATCCAAAATGCCGGGCGCCAAGTGGTTTTCCGGGGCCAGGCTGAATTTTGCCGAAAATCTTCTGCGCTACAGAGATGACAGGGTGGCGTTGATATTCAAAGGTGAAGCCCAACCGCCCATCAAAATTACCTATGCCGACCTGTACGACGAAGTCGCCCGCCTGGCCAAAGCTTTGAAAGGGGCCGGTGTTCAGATCGGAGACCGGGTGGTGGGCTTTATGCCCAATATGCCCGCCGCCATCATCGCCATGCTGGCGGCCACCAGTATCGGAGCGACCTGGTCGTCAGCCCAAGGTCTTGTTCACGGCCAATGGGTATTCATTCAAGGGTAAAAAACTGGATTCCCTGGAGCGGATCGCCGATATTTTAAAAAAGCTGCCATCCATCGAAAAAGTGGTAGTGGTTCCCTATACCGAGCAAAAGGCCGATATCAGCAGGATCCCCAATGCCGTCCATTACGATGATTTCAAGGCGTCAGACTCCAATCTCGAAATTGGATTTGAACAGCTGCCTTTTGATCATCCCCTGTATGTGATGTATTCGTCCGGCACCACGGGTTTGCCCAAGTGCATGGTGCAAAGTGCCGGCGGTATTCTGATTCACCATTTAAAGGAGCAGATGCTGCATACCAACCTGACACGGGAGGATACGATATTTTACTTCACTACCTGTGGCTGGATGATGTGGAACTGGCTGACAAGCTCCCTGGCTGTGGGGGCCACTTTGGTGCTGTTTGACGGCAATCCCTTTCATCCCCACCCCGCCGCCCTGTGGGAGATGGCCCAGGAAGAAAAAATTACGGTGTTCGGCACCAGTGCCGGCTATATTGCCGCCCTGATCAATGCCGGTGTCAAACCCGGCCGGGATTACGACCTGTCATCTATCCGGGCAGTTCTGTCTACCGGGTCGCCCCTATCCATCGAAGGTTTCGAGTTCATCTACGATGAGGTTAAAAAAGATGTCCAGCTGGCCTCCATTTCCGGCGGGACGGACCTCAACGGGTGTTTTGCCCTTGGCAACCCCATGGGACCGGTGTATGCCGGCGAAATACAGTGCCGGGCCCTGGCAATGGATGTTCGGGCGTTTGACGACAACGGCAGGGAGCTGCTCAACACCGAAGGCGAGCTGGTCTGCTGTAAACCGTTTCCGTCCATGCCGATATATTTCTGGGACGATCCGGATGGCAGCAAGTACCACAGCGCTTATTTCGACGTCTATCCGGGCATCTGGCGCCATGGTGATTACGTCATTGTGACCGAGCGCGGCGGCGTGATCATGCACGGCCGTTCTGATGCCACCCTGAATCCGGGCGGCGTGCGCATCGGGACCGCCGAAATCTATCGTCAGGTGGAGCAAATGGAGGAGATCGAAGACAGTGTGGTGATCGGCCAGAACTGGAAAAATGATGTCCGGGTTATATTGTTTGTCAAATTGGCCGCCGGATTTGAGCTAACCGAAGAATTAAAGGCCAAGATCAGACAAACCATTCGTACCAACGCTTCACCCAGGCATGTCCCGGCCAAGATTCTGGCAACCCCGGCCGTGCCTTACACGCTTAACATGAAGAAGGTTGAGCTGGCCGTCAAGAAAATAATCGAGGGCAAGCCTGTGCTCAATCGGGACGCTCTGGGAAATCCGGAGGCGTTGGATTATTATCAAGACCTCCCAGAGCTCCAAGAAGACTAAAACTGGCTCCAGGACCTTCATCTTTTGCCCGATGGCGTCGTTGCACTTTGATTGAAAATGCTCACGTACTGACGTGTACGCTCCGCTTTTCAATCAAAGTGCGCCTTGCCCTCGAACAAAATCTAAAGATCCTGGAACCAGTTTACTCTCTAAAAGTGGTGCTATGTTATTGCCGCGAAACGGCTGATTACTTCTCCCGGACGTCGTTTCCCGTCCGGGAGAAATAATCTTTCTCTGTGAACTCTGTGCCTCGAGCGCAGCGGGTGGTAAATATATTAAACAATAGAGGTACTGGTATGACGCGGTCGTTTTCTATCAATCCCATTGGTGTCATCCACAAAGATGATGGGGGTGCCCGGATTGAGGTTTTTGACGCGTATGTGGATGGGCTGCTGGGGCTGGAGGGGTTTTCCCATATTCATGTCCTTTACTGGTTCGATCAAAACGATGCCCCTGAAAAGCGTAAGATCCTGCAGGTTCATCCGCGCAAGGATCCCCGCAATCCCTTGACCGGTGTCTTTGCCACGCATTCACCCCGGCGTCCCAACCTGATCGCCCTCACGCGATGTAAAATAACCGCGATTGCCGATAACATTATAACGATAGAGGACATCGACGCCTATGACGGGTCACCGGTGATTGATATCAAGTGCTATATACCCCACGAGGATGAAGATGTTAGGTTGCCTGACTGGGTGGGGCGGGAGACAGAGGACAGCTGACAGAGGACAGAGGGCAGATTAAAGAGGACAGAGGACGGAAGACAGAGGACGGATGACAGATCAGAGCTTTCTGAATTATCAATCTGTCTTCTGCCCTCTGTCTTCTGATATAACCATGCCCACAGAACTATCCGGCCAGATTGAAAAAATCACCTTTTCCAACGAAGATACCGGCTTTACCATCGCCCGGGTGAAGGTAAAGGGCCGTCACGACCCGGTGACGGTGGTGGGCACCCTGATGGCTCCCATGCCTGGCGAGATACTCGATATGCGCGGCGACTGGGCCAACCATCCCAGATTCGGCCTGCAATTCAAGGTGAGCGACTATAAAACCAGGGTGCCGGCCACCGTCGACGGTATCCGCAAGTATCTGGGCTCGGGCATGATCAAGGGCCTGGGCCCGGTGATGGCCGGCCGTATCGTCGACCAATTTGGCAAAAAAACCCTGGACGTCATTGACAACCAGATCCATCTGCTGGCCGAGGTGGACGGTATCGGCCCCAAGCGCATTGCCACCATTTCCCGGGCCTGGGACGCCCAGAGCGAAATTCGGGGCGTGATGCTGTTTTTGCAGAGCCACGGGGTGAGCTCCGGCTATGCCGCCAAAATATTTAAGCAATACGGCAATCAGGCCATCGCCGTTGTGAAGCGCAATCCCTATCGACTGGCCGGCGATATTTTCGGAATTGGTTTTCTGACAGCCGACAAGATTGCCGCTAAACTGGGCTTTGCCAAGGATGCCGAATTAAGGGTTGAAGCCGGTATCCTTTACGTTTTAAACCAACTGTCCGATGAGGGACATGTCTACTTCCCCTATCAGCCGCTGATTTCCAAATGTTGTGGGATCCTCGGGGTTGACCGCCATCCGGTCATCCAGGCCCTCGGCAATCTTGCCCTGGACCAAAAGATTATCATAGAAGATATCAATGGGAGCCTGGATGACGGTAAAGAAAACCATAAGGCGGTTTATCTGGCCCGATTTCATGTCTGTGAAACCGGTATCGCGCGTCAGCTGAAGCTGCTGGTCACGGGCGCCAAATCCATCCGCGATATTGATGCGGGCAAAGCCATCGATTGGGTGCAGGGGCAACTGTCGATAACGCTGGCAAAAAAACAGATAACAGCAATTATCCGGGCCGTTGAGAACAAGGTGATGGTGATCACCGGGGGTCCCGGCACCGGCAAAACCACTATTATCAATGCGGTCTTAAAGATTTTTGCCAGGCTCAGGGCCACCATTATGCTGGCGGCACCCACCGGCCGGGCTGCCAAGCGCATGAGTGAAGCCACCGGCTATGAAGCCAAAACCATTCATCGTCTGCTTGAGTACAGTCTGCAAAAAGGCGGTTTTCAGCGTACCGAGGACAAACCCCTTGACTGCGACGTGCTGGTGATCGATGAAGCCTCCATGATCGATACCCTGCTGATGTATCACCTGCTCAAAGCGGTTCCACCTTTTGCCACCCTGATTCTGGTTGGTGATGTCAATCAGCTGCCTTCGGTGGGTGCCGGCAATGTTCTGGGTGATATCATTGCATCTTCTGCGGTGCCGGTGGTGGCTCTGGATAAGATCTTCCGGCAAGCCAAAACCAGTCAGATAGTCGTCAACGCCCACCGGATCAATCAAGGCCGGAGTCCATCCTTCAATGCCGGCCAGACGACGGATAGCGGCAACGATTTTTATTTTATCGAACAACAGGATCCGGATAAAGTCCTGGAGATCATCCTGGAGCTTTGTAAAAATCGGATTCCCCGGCGATTCGGGTTTGATCCGGTAGATGATATCCAGGTTCTGACACCGATGCACCGCGGATCAGTCGGCGCCGGCAACCTGAACCAGCAATTGCAGGCGGCGCTCAATCCGGGGGAGGACGGCATCACCCGGGGGGAACGCTCCTACCGGGTCAACGACAAGGTCATGCAGATTAGAAACAACTATGACAAAGACGTTTTCAACGGTGATATCGGACGGGTTACGGCCATTGACGGGGACAGCCGGGAGGTGGCCGTGTCCGTTGACGGTCGCGAGGTTGTTTATGACTTCAGTGATCTGGATGAAATCGTGCCGGCCTATGCGGTCTCGGTCCATAAATCCCAGGGATCGGAATACCCGGTGGTCATCATTCCCATCGTCACCCAGCACTATATCCTGCTGCAGCGCAACCTGATATACACCGCCGTCACGCGCGGTAAAAAGCTGGTGATCATCGTGGGAAGCCGCAAAGCCATGGCAATTGGCATTAACAATACCAAGACCCGGCAGCGTTATACGCGACTGCGTCACCGATTGAGTCCTGCCTGAAAGATGTCCAGCTTCTAAAAACCTTGATGATATCGACCAAAACCAGTGCTTTCAAACAAATGGATTCAAGTCTAAAACGGGTCTGCAGGGTACACCGAAGTCCATTCTGTCACAGGCGATATCACAACTTTTGCATGGGTGTGCATAGTCTCAATAAATCACAGAACCAATGATATTTGGTTTTTGTCATACGATATCCCCACATGCCAGAACCCTCAAAAATGATTGACTGAATCCCGATTATTTGGGTATAGATATTGGATAACCATTCCACCTGACCGGAAGCTGATCTGTAATCTCTGAAACGAATCCTACATTTCATCCGACACTGAACTTTTCTGATCGATCCACATATTGAGTTCTATTGTTTGAAACCTTTACTACGGGGGTTCCTATGGCAGAGGAAGGTTTTAAGCGTAAGCTCGCCGCTATTCTTAGTGCAGACGTTGAAGGATACAGCCGACTCATGGACGACGATGAGGAGGCCACCATACGCACACTCACCTCTTACCGCAATGCAATCACCGACCTTGTTCAACAATTCCGTGGCCGTGTTGTAGACGCTCCTGGGGATAACCTCCTGGCAGAGTTTACCAGTGTTGTGGATGCCGTGAATTGTGCGGTTGAAATCCAGCGAGACCTTGCTGAACGGAATACAGAGTTAGCCTATAACCGTCAGATGCAGTTCCGCATAGGCGTCAACCTCGGGGATGTCATCGAAGAGGACGGCCGGATATACGGTGATGGTGTAAATATCGCAGCCAGGGTGGAATCTCTGGCTGAGGCGGGAGGTATTTGCATATCTGGCAGGGCTCATACTCAGGTTGAGAACAAACTGGGTTTGGAGTACGAAGACCTCGGCAAGCACGAAGTTAAAAATATTTCAAGACCGATACAAGTCTATCGGGTGCTGTCCTATCCGGGGGCAGCTGCCCATAGAGTCGTTCAAGCGAAAGAAACTTTAAGTCGAAGATGGCGTAACATTACCATATTTGCAGCTGTGGCAGTTGTGGTTATCGGTGGTTTAGCGTATTGGCAGGTTTACATGCGACGCCCTGCTGTTGAGCCTGCCTCTGAAGAAAAGATGGCGTACCCGTTACCGGACAAGCCATCTATTGCCGTGCTTGCCTTTGATAATTTAAGTGGTGATCCACAGCAAGCGTATTTTTGTGATGGATTGTCCGAGGGTATCATCAACGGCCTTGCCAAAAATGATCGCCTTTTTGTCATTGCTCGCAACTCTACCTTTACCTACAAGGGAAAACCGACAAAAGTTAAGCAGATAGCCGAAGATTTGGGAGTTCGCTACGTGCTGGAAGGGAGTATTCAGAAAGCCGGCGACAGAGTGCGTGTCACAGCGCAACTCATAGATGCTCTGAGCGGATACCACCTTTTTTCTGAGCGGTATGACCGGGAGTTGAAAGATATACTGAACTTACAGGATGAAATCACTAAAAAAGTACTTACAGCTGTGCAGGTAAAATTGACCAGTGGAGAGGGTGCGCTTGTTCATGAGAAAGGAACCGATAACCTTGATGCCTATCTAAAAGTGATGCAGGCTCGAGAACATAAAAGCGCTGGAATAAACAAAGAGCGAGTTTTAAAAGCCATGCAACTGCTCGAGGAGGCCATTGCCCTGGATCCCGAGTATGCATCTGCTTATTCTTTCCTGTCTACCGCACATTTTGACCTTGTCATTCTTGGCGCAAGTGACTCGCCTGGAGAGTCTTTGAGGACTGCCATTGAACTGGGGAATAAGGCTGTCGCCTTGGATGAATCCAATCCATCTGCTCATGCCAATCTGGTATACCCTTATATAATTCTTAAAAAATTCGATAAGGCCTTCTCGGAGGCGGAAAAGGCTGTGTCCCTCGCCCCCAATTATGCTGCGGGCTACTTTGCGCTGGGATTCGCCCTTGTCAACACCGGTCGGTATCAAGAAGCTATCCCCGTTCTCCAGAAATGCCTTCGTTTAAGCCCTATCCCTGTAGCCAGCAATGTCCTGACTCTTTTGGCCAATTCATATATGTCGTTAGGTCAATATGAGGAAGCGATTACCGCATACAAGAGGATATTGCATATCTATGGCCAGGATCATTTATTTGCCCGCTTAGGGCTGGCTCGTTCTTACATACTTATGAATCGCGAAAAGGAAGCACGCGCTGAAGCGACAGAAGTCATGAGAATCGATCCTGACTTCTCCATAAGCCAGTTTTTAAAACCTTGGCCTATCAACCAGAAGAAAAAAGATCAAATAGCCGCTGACTTGCGCAAGGCTGGCCTCCCGAACGAACCGCCTCTCCCCCTACCGGACAAACCCTCCATAGCCGTTCTCGCTTTCGATAACCTGAGCGGCGACCCCGAGCAGGAATATTTTTCCGACGGCATCGCTGAGAATATCATCACCGCCCTGTCGAAGGTTGGTGAACTCTTTGTGATTGCCCGAAACTCGTCGTTCACCTATAAAGGTAAGCCAGTCAAGATTCAGAAGGTAGGAAGGGAACTCGGTGTCCGTTATGTTCTTGAAGGCAGTGTCCGGAGGTCTGGAGACAGGGTTAGAATCACAGCTCAGCTGATTGATACCCAAAATGGTCAGCATCTCTGGGCCGAAAACTATGATCGTGATTTTAAGGATATTTTTGATATCCAGGATAACATTACATTAAAGATAGTAAACGCGCTGCGAGTGAAGCTTACAGAAGGTGAGCATTTTCGCGTTTACGCCAGACAATTTAAAAGCCTGGATGTATATTTAAAACAGGCACAGGCTAATTCGCTTTGGAATAAAGGCACCATAGAAAGTCGTAGGAGGTATGGTGAGCTGGCACAGGAAATAATCGATTTGGAACCGGGCTCTCCGGTTGGATACAATATGCTTGCCTGGTATCATCAGAGTCTCGCAGGTTTCGGTGATTCACCCCAGGAAAATTTGAAAAAGGCCTTAATTTTAGGTCAAAAAGCACTCACCATGGATAAATCTACCGGTTATCCACACGCCTTAATGGGTTGGATCTATTTGAGAATGAGAAAATATGAAAAGGCGGTTGAATCAGGCAGGCATTCCGTTGAGCTTGATCCAAATAATGCCTTTTTTCTCTTGCGGTTGGGGAGTACGTTAAGCGACGCCGGGCTCCTTGATGAAGGCATGGTTTATATTAAGAAGTCGATCCGCCTGAATCCTTTTCCTGCCTATTTCTACTATTATCATTTAGGCAGATGCTACTTGCAAAAAGCTCAGTATGAGGATGCATTAGCAGAATTTAAGAAAGCTCTTAAACGTGCTCCGGAAGCTCCTCACGTCCATGGTTATATGGCTGTTACGTATATCTTATTAGGCCGGGAAGAAGAGGCACGTGCATCGGCTGCAAAAAGCTTAGAGTTAGCGCCCTATGCCTCCGTGAGTTTTATTGCCCAAGTTGAGACAGTTAAAGATAAAACATTTCTTAATAAAATGCTTGATGCCATGCGCAGGGCTGGATTTCCAGAGGGAGCATAGCTATTCCAAAATTTCATATATCTTCTGGGAAACCAAAATATCTTCGGGCCAAAAAAGTTGCGGTACCTCCAACAAACGACAGATTTTTGGAGCCTGAAAATTCCTGTGATATCGTCAAAAATAGATGATATCCACAAGTTGGCTCCAAGTTTGCGTATTCTCAATCACTATCGGCTGATTTATGGTTTTCTGGCAGGATATCCCAGTTTTTGGTTCAGTAAAATTTCCTCTGATTTAAACCCAATTCAGAAAATCCTAAAATTACATATTGCTTGATGCAATATGCAGTCAGATTTCTTGGCACCTAAATACACTATTGATTCCTAAGTTGACCCGTATTTGAAATGCCGCTTGATTCTCTGGTGTGTTTCATGCACCAAAAACTATCTGGAATAATTTCATTATCTCTGATAATTGTTAGTGCCGTAACGTGGTAGCCCGATACATGATTTTCACAAGAACATCTTTGTAGGTGTATGGCAAGTAACTGGATCGCTGCAACTGCGTTGAAGGAGACATGTTTTCTTTTCCCTTTTTTTAGTTGCGGAGCTGTACGAGCAGTGGAACTGGACAAACAAATCGCTTCATCCTTACGAGAGAGATCTGCGGCAAATGGGTCAAAAGCTGGATTCAGAAATTAATCTAAATCCTGTGGTCAAAATAGCTTTTTTGGGTTATTTAATAATTATGATTTCTTGTGTTAAGATCAAAAAGTAATCACTTCAGCAAGGTTATCCATATTATAGTGCTCCGTTGAAAGGCCGCTACCAAAAAATGCGCTGCTTTTCA